>Ga0115565_10002860_pt1 | contig 12694 bp, 11 predicted proteins | sample COGITO_mtgs_1105_FD_87199 | JGI IMG/M metagenome (GOLD analysis project Ga0115565, IMG submission 87199) | Pelagic marine microbial communities from North Sea - COGITO_mtgs_110530 | ecosystem: Environmental > Aquatic > Marine > Epipelagic | place: Germany:Helgoland, sampling site Kabeltonne... | reverse complement strand
TCGTAATCATTTTGTAATGGAAGATCAAATAAATTATTACAATGAACCACATGCCCCACTTTATCTATACCACGTCGTCCCGCACGACCTGCCATTTGAGTATATTCGTGCGACAACAGAGTACGATGACTTCGTCCATCAAACTTAGTCGTGCTTGAAAAAATAGCGGTCTTAATGGGACAATCCAATCCAATGGCAAATGATTCGGTTGCAAAGAGTAATTTAATATAATTCTTTGAAATCATAATTTCTACTATTTCACGCAAAATAGGAATCATACCTGAATGATGTATTCCTATTCCCTTTTCTAGTAATTTCACCAAAGTATTGTATTCCGGTAATTCCAAATATTCTTTAAAGTTTGGTAGTTTTCTCACGATTTGTTCACATTCGTTGGCAACATTATATGGAATTTTACTGTCATCTTCTAGTAATGGAACGGTTATTTCAGAAGCACATTGTTCAACCATTTTTCTAGAAAACACAAACGCAATTGCCGGAAGCATATTGTTCTCGTGTAAAAACGAAGACAAATTATTTAATACATGTTTCCGTTTCACATACATTGATTTTTGATTAAACATTTTTGTCAATCGCGCCAATGATTTATATCCATCGTTATTAAATTTACCATGTTCGTCTTGAATTTTGATTAGTTTATGAATATTGTTACGTACGTCCTTTTCCAATGCCTTATCTTTTAACAATTTAATGGAACTTTCGGTGTTCGTCAAATATCCGTAATGGGTTAGTGGAACTACGCGTTTATGGGTAGATGCCAAATATACTTCTTTAGTAGGATCGTCGCGTTCTGCCCATTTTGCGAATCTTTCGGGTGAATCGATCGTAGCTGACAACATCACCATTTGAATATGTTTAGGCAACATTAAAATCGTTTTTTCCCATGTTTGTCCACGATCTTGATCATTAATATAATGTACTTCATCAAATACAACACAAGCGAGTTCATTATTAATATTAATATTAAATTCCAGATCACTTACGTTTTCACTACCTTGTATGAAAAGCGAGTTCATCAAAATTTCCGTTGTCATAATTAAAACATCCGCGTCAGGATTTATCTTAATATCACCAGTCATCAGTCCAAACGAAATATGAGGATATTTACGTCTAAATTCAGAATATTTTTGATTCGAGAGCGCTTTAATTGGACTCGTGTAAATCACCTTCTTGTTTTGTTTGACAAGATGATTAATAGCAAATTCAGCAGGAAGCGTTTTTCCTGATCCCGTGTGAGCAGTCACTAATACATGTTGTTCTTTTACGATTGCTTCTATAGCATATTTTTGAAAATCACTCAATGGAAATTTATATTCTTGAAAATAACATTCATATTCCGAATTTGTAGGATATGTATTTGTGCAAAGTTTTACCATTTAGTTATACGATATTATTTGTAGTATAATCTTTATGTATTTTTGTTTTTATATACTATATACTAAATACAAATGGACATACAAGATGCCAATAAAAAAATTGACAATTTACCTCAATATTTATATCAAGGACAATTTGCTAGAACAGATGAACTGAGTCATCGTATTTTAGAGAGAAGTGTTCCTGATTCTCCATTACCTCCAAACTTTACGCCACGTCCAGTATTATCAAAATACTCTTTATTTCCCATGTTAGATTCTCGCAAACCGCCAACCGTACCGATTGAACCTAGTTATGATTATTCAGCAAAGGCAAATTTTACACCTCCATTAATGAAAACTGGACCAGTATCGGGATTTATAAACAATGTAGAATTAGAGAGTGATTTACGTAACCAAAATTATTCTTTACATCGTGGGAATGACAAAACCACTTATGTGCCGTCGTCAAATAGTGATTTATATAAGGTATATATTCATTCGGCACCAAGTAAACAACCTCATCCTGAACTATTTACACAACCTCTTCTAAATCAACAAATACATCCCAATATTCAAAACGCACCACATATAGGAAAAGAGCGTTTTCATAATAGCACACGTGTACAAATGAAAGAACCATTATAATCCTTTAGACACTTTTATATGTGGAATATATATAAATGAAACTACTTACTCTTGTATACGTATTTTGCTTGTTTTATGTATTCATTCCCGGAAATTTATTTAAACTTCCATTCAAAACTTCCAAAATGAATCACGTCTTATTACACGCATTGTTATTTAGCGCTCTATTATCTATGACATATCCATTAATTGAAAATATTCGATTGTATGAACCTATGACTACAGACGATGACAATAATCAACCTCCAGCACAAGCACCAATGCCCCCCATTAATTCTATGTCCTCATCTACTCCTCCACCTCCACCAATGTAAAATACTAATATTTTAATACTATATTATATTAAAATATTCATGTTTAAATCAAAATGGTATAATGTTCTGCTTATTTTAGCAATTTTCATGATAATTATATTATGGTTTAAAAAACAAGATTTATCGCCTTATTATGAAGGGTTTAGTCAAGACACACCCTATTTGTTCGTAGAAGGTGAAAATATATTTGATGATTTTTATGCTGAAATCTATAATCAATTGATGTTGCCCGATAAACGTTGTATTTTTGAAATAGATAAAATTATAGAAATGACAGCACCTAGTAAACAAAGTACTTTCTTGGACATCGGAAGTGGAACGGGAGAGGTTTGCGGACAATTAACAGAAAGAGGATTTGATGTGTATGCTTTGGACACGTCTCAACATATGATCAATTATATAGAAAAGAATCATCCAAAAGTAGTTGGGAAATGTGGAAACGCAAAAGAGGCGATCACCTATGAAAAGGGCTCTTTCAGTCATATTTTAGCAACAGGGATGTCCATTTATTTATTCGAAGACAAAGATGAATTTTTGCGAAATTGTTTTTACTGGTTAAAACCGGGTGGGTATTTGATATTACATTTAGTTGATCGTGAAAAATTCGATCCAATTGTTCCTGGAGGTAAACCTCCGTTGCTCAAAAATCCTCAACAATATGCTTCGTCGCGCATTAGTGATACAATGATTGATTTTATTGATTTTAAGTATCGAGGTAAATATGATTTTTCACAATTAAATGATAATAAAGTCAAATTTATTGAAACATTTACGGATGATTTAACCAAGCATGTTCGACAACAAGAAACACAATATATTATGGAACCAATGGATAATATTTTAAAACAGGCTTCTTTTACGGGATTTATTCCTCATGCGCAAATCAATATGGTCGAAGGATGCGAGGACGAACATCAATATTTAGTCGTTTTAGAAAGAACACAGTAATTCCGTATAATATCAATAGTCATTTAGAACTAAAATATATATTCATGTTGGAATACATATTTTTATTCATTTTTTTCAGTTGGTTAATTCCATTTATATATATTAAAATTAAATACCCTTTTTGGAGTCATCAACCCATATTTCATAGTTATGATATTTTCCGTTATTGGGTAAGACACCCTTATATTATTCATCAAGGAGGACCTATAAAAACCAAGTATTTATCCCAAAATGTTACTACTAAGGATTTCTTGGACTTAACTGAATCTGAATTAGGTGAGATAGAGAATATTATACAGAGTCACTACATCGAATCCGATCAAATATTCACCCAACTATCAAAGAGTGATGTCCAAGAAGACTTTGTTGGACATTCGAATGCCTCCTATGTATCGTTTTATTACAACAAACAATTAGTATATGATAAAGATGCGGATCCTCTTATACAAGAAAAGAACACTTGTTTAGGGGTATTAACATCGCGCGCCATTAAAATATACTACCATTATGGAACACCTCATGAACAATATGTATATTATTGGGACTATTTATGTACTCACAGAGATTTCCAAGACAAATTTATTGGGCGAAATTTGATACAAAATCATGAAAAACATCAGCGCCTTCATAATAAAGAAATAAGTTCATCATTATTTAGACGAGACGTTTCTCTATGTGACGGTGTTGTTCCATTAATACGTTTTAATGTTCACACATTTCCATTGGAAAAAACAAAACGTCCTCCTCTTGGACAATATACGACAATACGTATTATTGGACCCAATGTAACTAGTCTATTCGATTTTTTATTTAACATAACGCACAGTAGTGAACCAACACCTTTCCCCCTTTGTATTTTTCCAGAGGTAAATGTATTGGATCATCTCATACAAAAGAATAGGATAATTGTGTATGCTCTAAAACATCAGTCCAAGACATTAGGATTTTACTTTTTCAAAGACCCAAAAATATGTTATGAATTTAACGAAGAAAGAAATGTCTTGGACTTGATCGGGAGTGTATTCCTCCGACCATTCGATAAGAATAATGAATCTATATTTTTCGGTGGTCTATTACACGCTATTTACCATATCCAAGAAGATGCAAAAGTTCGCTATAAGTTACTTAGTTTTTATCAGTTGACTCATAATAGTCAATTAATACAAAGATGGAGATGGAAATATACCCCATTGTCGATCACCCAATCCGCATATTATTTATATAACGCGGTTTTTCCAAACATGCCTTACGATGAAAACAAGTGCCTTGTTTTACTATAAATTTCACAAATGTCTTTTTGTAATGTCTCTTCCACTTCTTTACGCTTTAAAGACATCTTCGGTGTCAAATGGTTTTGAAAACTATTATCTGGTATTTTTAAAACATGTTTTATTCGTAAATAAGAGTCAAGTTCTACATTGATACACGGGATATAAGATTCTATGGAAGAACTTTCTTCAACAATCAAAATATTATAGTCCTTATTATTACCATATACCATCATTAGTTCATTCGTGTGTTTTTTCACTATATTTTCTACATCTCCAATATTCACAAATTTTCCGTTCGACAATTTATAGTTTTCGCTTATGCGACCCTTGTAAAACAAAAATCCGTTTTCCATATATCCTTGATCACCTGTTTTATAAAAAAGATTCCCGTCTTTTCTAATAAACGCGTTATTGGTGGATTCATCGTTTCTATAATACCCTTTCATAATAGATGGTCCCGCAACACAGATTTCTGTATCAATAATTTCTACAATTAAATCGTCTAATATCTTTCCAACCGATTCTTCATTTCTTGGATTATGGATATGATTTACACTAATCATCGGTGACGTTTCGGTACATCCGTAACCTTCACAAAAACTAATATTATATTTCAAATAAAACTGTTTTGTAGATTGATCTAATTGAGACCCGCCAATAAAAATAGTTACTAAATTTGATCCAAACATTTTGTTTAATACAAATGGCAATATTCTACGTATAAGAGGTTTATCTATGATTTCTAATTTTTGTTTAATCGTTTGTAAAACACGTGGAACCAAATACAATAATTCGGGTTGTATTTCTCGTATTTCCTTTATAAATTCTTGAGGTCCCGACGAAATCGCAATTTTATTATTATTTAATAAATTATAATATAATTCGGTAGTTAAACCGTAAATGTGCGCCCACGGAAGAATATTCAAAGTAGTATATGTTTTATCGGTTTGTAAATCCGAGAACGTTTTTTCCACATTTTGGATATTATGTAACATGTTTTCATGAGTCAACATAACACCTTTCGGTTTTCCGGTTGTTCCTGATGTATATATCAATTTGGCAACATCACTTTTATGTTCAATAGGAATAGTTTCGCCATATATTCCATCTTCAATAGCATCTCTCATGATTGTAACACCTTTATAATCGTCATTTGTAATAAAGACAGACGGATTACAATCATTTATAATATGATTGACATAATTATCATTTTGATTATTATAAAGTGGAACAAATGTGCCACCCAAAGCATTCGTTGCGATAGACCATGCAACCCAATTAACACTATTGTTTCCTTTGTACATAACACGATCATGTATGGATATGTGTTTTTGTAAAGAATGAACGCAAAATAATACTTTATTTTTTAATTGATCACGATTTACCCATTTCCATGAACCATTTTGTTTGTATCCTAATATATTCTTTTCAGGATGAGTATGTAATATTTGTTGAAACCGACTGGTTAAATTCATTATATATATCATTATTATCTTGGATTTAAATAATTTATAGAATAACTTTATAGTATTCTAAAAATGAATCAATCAAATATATATTTATGTGGCGATATAGGGGGAACGTATAGTCGTTTAAAATTATATATGAATTCAACTAATGAAATGAAAGATTTTGAGATTTTATATTCACAAAAATACATGAATAATGAGTTTGATCAGTTTGAAGACATTTTAACTCACTTTATTCGAGAAACAAATATGGAGTCCTTACCATGTATAAGTTTAGCGTGTGCTGGACCTGTTATAAATGATACAGTACAATTTTCAAATATTTCTTGGACAATTAATAAACAACACCTTGAAAAAACATATAGTACAAAAGTATATCTATTAAATGATTTTGAGGCATGTGGGTATGGTATTCAATTATTAAAGGAAAATGAAGTGATTGTATTAAATAAGGGGGTGAAACAAGAAAATGGTGTAAAATGCTGTATTGGCGCCGGAACTGGTCTTGGACAATGTTTTATCGCAAATAATCAATGCTTTCAAAGTGAGGGTGGGCATTGTGATTTTTCACCCGAAAATACGATTGAATATGAATTACAAAATTTCATTCAAACAAAATTCAATAAAAACGCAACTATTGAAAATATTGTATCGGGGACAGGAATAGTTATTATATATGAATTTTTTTCAATAAAATATCCAAAACAGGTAGATAATACTTTACATGAGGATATTAAAAAATCGAATGTAAAGGCAAAAATAATATCTTCATCGACCGATACATTATGTATAAAAACGATGGAATTGTTTTTCAAACATTATGGCAAGGAAATACGTAATAGTTGTTTAAAATGGTTGCCATATGGAGGATGTTATGTCACTGGCGGTTTAACCCCCCGGTTTATAGACTATTTACAAGATCCATATCAAATTTTCATGAAATCCATATTCCAGGATCATTTACATCATGTAATTTCGTCTATACCTATATATGGAATATTAACCGACGAATTGGGAGAACGAGGTGCTTATGTGAAAGCTTTTCAATAATTAGTATAATGTTTGTAATTATTAAACTATGTATAAATATTATATGAGTGACGAAAATAGTAAATTTTGGAAAGGATTTTACTCAAAAACAAACGATCCTATTGTTAAACAGAGTGATTTTGCTCAACATGTGTATAATAATCATATAAAATCTTATAATGATAATGGTGTTTATTTGAAAATTGGAGATTTTGGATGTGGTAATTGTAGAGACAGTCGTTTTTTTGCGGAGCACAACATTGTATTTTCAATAGACAAAGACGGCGTAAATACAATTAAAACGGACAGATGTCAATTAATTTTGGAAGATGTAGACGTAGTATTGAAAAAACAACAATTAAACACATTATTGGATTTGGTTTATATGCGTTGGTTTCTTCATGCTATGCCTTACGAACATTCGACTTCTATATTAAAAGAAACACTGGGGGCATTGAAACCTGGTGGATTAATATGTATTGAAGTACGTTCTATGAATGATGAAGAATTAGTCAAAACGAGTACATATAATGAAAGTGACAAATCATATACTACCACACATAAACGCTGGCCTTATACAAAAGAACAATTGGAAAATTACGCAAAAACATATGATTTAGAAATATTGGAATTAAGCGAAGATTATTATTCTAAAAATAGTAATACTGAAACAAAAGATCCTTTATTAATTCGCTGCGTGTTACAAAAGAAATTACTTCCATATTATGAAAATAGTTCTAATTATAAATTGTATAAGCATATTTCGCCTAAAATGAAAAATTACTCTTTTCTAACATATAAACAAATGGATGTTATGAATGAATTGTTAGAAAAACACAAAATTAAATATGTTGCCCTTGCTGGAACCATTTTAGGATTAAATCGTCATGGAGGCATTATTCCATGGGATAATGATATTGACATTGGGTTTGTTCCTAGTGAATGGAATAAATTATTTGCTATAAAAGATGAATTAGCAAAAGTTGGTTTAAAATACAAAAAAAATGGATCAACACATTGCCACTTTGGTCCAATTGATTGTTTTTTAATAGAACGTCGAGGTAATTTTTATTGTGGTTCCGCAAAGACATATTGTCATATTTACGAATATCAAAATGTATATAAGCAAAAGTTCGGTTACACATATGTTTACGCACCTATATGCTCCAAAGCATCTTTATCATACCGATACAAAAATTCGTATTTTACGACTGGTGATGTAAATGATAATTTTCATTTTAAAGACAAAAAAGTGCCTCGATTTACTCTTACAAAAGAAGATAGATCATTTCAAATAGAATAAATAATAGCGTGTAAGTAATACACTATTATTTAACGAATATATTTGCCAGTTCGAGAGAAAGCGTCTACAATAAAAATAATAAACACGCCCAAAAATAAATACAATATAAACTCCTCTGTAATATTACTGGTTTTCTCATTTTGCTGCTGTTCCAACATGTAAATCATATAATTAATTTTCTCAAGTAATTTATTATCCATAGTTGGATGTGTATCTAAACCCATTTTGCTGTAAGAATTATCAGGAACACGTAATTGTGACGGTTCGTATATACGACGGTAATTACTATAGGGATTCGTCTGAGAAGGGTTGTTGGAAACGCCTAAATCTTGTTGAGATGGACCAAAATTCGCAGATTCTTGGCGAATTTTAGGTGGTTGTAATTGTATTTGATTAGAAAGAGGAGGGATTTCTTCGTCACCATTACGTCCGTAATTGGAGTGTTCTTGATCGTGTAATTTTTGTAGTTCGGGTGGATCTAAAGGAGTAAAATTCTCTAAATTGCCTCCATCATTTTCTTCTAAAACACTTGACATATTATCGATCAATTGAGAAACACGATTACTTCGATCACTCCCCTTTGTGTGATCTTCATCGAAGGAGGTAGGACGCTGTTCTTCAACGATAAAATCATTCCCCTTTTCTAGAGTATTTATATTTTCGTCTAAAGACGGCAATTTCTTTTGGGTTTTCCTCATAGTAGATGTACGTTTCTTATTTACGTCGTCATTCCATGGCGAGGCAGTTGCTAATAATGATGACATATTTTATTTATTAATCCTTAAAAAATACGTAGAAATTTCTTGTTCATTATTAACGGTTAATTCGACAAATTAAATGAATCTATTATCTATTCTTATAGTAGATATGTTAAATACAATTGCCCAGGTTCTTCCACTTGTTATATTCTATTTATTTTTTGCTTCACCCGATGATTTTTTATATAGTAGTATTCACCCTTTAGGGCGTCTCTTCGCAATTACTCTTATTTTACTATATTCCGTAATAAATACTTATTATGGTATTTTAATGTGCGCATTGGTCATATTCTATTACAAAATGGATTTTGTAGAAAAAACGAGTATGTTTGATTCTTATATGCTTATTGGTGACAAATTTTACGAACCATTTGAAACTGAACAAAAGGTTAAGAACAAGGTAGACGAGTTTCGCGAACAAAATTGTAAAACCGACAATTTAGAATTTAAAGAGAAATCCGTTAAGAACGAAAACGCTTGTCATATATTTCCCGAATTAAAATTTTTAGAAGAACCATGTAATCCATGTGATAAACAGTGCGGTATTACAATTAATGAAAAATTAAAAAACGAAGAAAATATGGTATATCCAAAGCAAGACGATGATTGGGTTTTTCAAATATGGAAAACATGGTTTAGTGAAGATAATTTAACACCTTCGCCAAAACAATCTACCTATGGTGGATTTTCATTTCAATAAAATATTATATTTTTAAAATAGGTTTTTATCTAACTACTTTATAAATAACTATGAAAGAAAAGAAAAATCCACTAGGAAAATCCATTAATGCGTTTTTACAAACAATACATCAATATGTGACGAATTTAAATAATAGTAAAATTTTTGCTGGAATTATGATTATTATATTACAAATATCCTCTCGTTTTGTAACAATTAAATTAAGCAAAACAGTAGAATCCTATTTAAAATATACGTTTAGTCGTCAAGTACTCATTTTTACGATTGCGTGGATGGGTACACGCGACATATACATCGCATTGTGTATCGCAATATTATTTACTATTATTATGGATGTTTTATTAAACGAAGATTGTAGTTATTGCGTATTACCGACCGAATTTAAAGATTATCATATTCAATTGGCTGAATCCCAAGTTGATGATAGTGCGGTTTCCAATCCTAGTCTCCCTCCTTCTGCCGTCAATTCAAAAGAAGGTCTTACAACAAAATCAAATGATGAAGAAATAAAAACAACTATTGTTTCTCAAACTGAAATAGACAAAGCATTAAACACTCTTAAAAATGCTAAATTACAAAGTACGTGGAACAACAAAGAGGTTTTTTACAAAACTAAATAAGTTTAGTAAATTTTTATTCTAATTTACGAAACATCAAGAAGGAAAAGTATGATAATACTATAAATACAGTTTATCATGAATGAATCAATTGGTATACAACCTATACATATACGTTTTTCGACAAATAGTAATAATGATTCAACGCAAATATTAACGCAAAATATGATATATTTACCACCAAATGAAGATAATGAAGATAAGGAAGACAAAGAAGATAATGAAACGATCAATACCGATAAAAATAAAGATTCTTCGAACAAAAATGAGTCATATCCTCTTTTTACGGATCAAGCAAGAATATCTGTGTCAAAACTAGTAAAATTGCCAAGAGAAAAACAAATAGAAACGTTCTTTATCAAAAATGATTTTAAAAAGTTGATTGGTTCATCATTTACCAAGGATGTAGATGAACGCAATGAAAATGCTGAACATAACTTGAGAACTATGTTACAGATATTTTTCCCCACTTTATTTCCTATTCAGGCAAATATGACCGAAACATTTAGCGAAAAGATGAAAAACGTATTAGCTGCCCCAAACGTAGAATCAAATAATAGTAATGTATTTTCACTTCTTGCCAATTTTATGGGAAAAGAAAATGATTATGGTTATTTAAATATTGGAAAACAATACACTGTTACAAAAATAACATTGATCAATGATATTATTAACGATCAACTATTTAAGAATTTAATTCAACCTTCTATTAATTTTCAAGCTTGGCGCAATGAAACGATTCAAAAATACACGGAAAATTCAACTGATATTATGACAAAAATTAAAACTTTAATCCAAAAACATTTTAATGATATAAAATCTTCGTTAAAAAAACAAGGTGAAGATCCATACAAAGATTTAGAGAAAATAAAAAATACAAATTCAGCAATTAATCGTGAAGCCGGACATCCGCCTCGGTTATTAGTTCCTTATTTTGATACATTGTTAAACACCGAAATCACGAATGTGAAGACTATTGTTGATATGTTTATCGAATTTTATAAACTAAATAATGCGGCACCGAATGATAAACCAAATTATATCCCATATAGTATCAAAACATTACCCGGTTTTAATGATTTACTTGAAAATTCTATAAAATATAAGATAGATGCTGAACTACTAAACACTATTACTAATATGGAAGTTGCGATAAACTATTTAACGAAAATAAAAGAAAAGGATAAAATTTCAAATTATGTTGATAAAACAGTTGCCGAAAAAATAAAGACATTTACTCATTTAGAAACTTTCGTACAAATGATCAAGGAGTTTCGTAGTCCTATACGATTTTATTCAAATAAGCAATTAACTACATTGTTTAATGACACAGGTAAAAATATTCAACCATTTATGGAATTTATTGAATTTCTACGTAAAATTGTTATAGAAGACAAACCTGAAGATAAACTTTTAAGTAATACCACAATGATTGATAATTTAAAAACTGGAGTAATGTCGGTAAGAGAAAAAATAAACGATTCGAAAAAAGACGAGAAAATAGATCCATTGAAACAACAAACAAAATTATATTATGATTGTTTTGTTAATTTTGAATTAATAGAAGGATTGTTAAACGATGATGTTGTAGAGCTCATTGAATGTCCATATAGAAATAATTTTTTAGGTACTATTTACAATGATTTAAAAACCAGTGAAAATAAAAATCCTATGTTATTTTATAATAATATTCCTGTATTTGATATGGCAAAATATACGCAAAAAAATCGTTCAACAAAAGGATCTAAAAAAATAAAAGGTGGATTCATTCCTAGAGGTACATCTTTGGCATCAAGTTCTCCGAAAACTGCCAGTAAAAAATATACGCGTAAGAGAAGAAAGAATCGTCGTAATAAATATTCATTGCGATCACACAAACAAACTAGTATTTAATTCATTTTGGGTTTACCATTTACAAATTTACCTACTTCATCTCCAACATCTCCGTCGGCAGTTGATTCATATATTTCTCCATTTTGTGCATCCGCTGTAAAATATGTTTTACCGCGAATGGTTACTTCAAATACTTCCTCTTCCATCTCCTCTTCATCTTCCTCTTCCTCTTCAGATTCTTCTACTTCGACTTCCTCTTCTTCTTCAGATTCTTCGACTTCGACTTCCTCTTCTTCTTCAGATTCTTCGACTTCGACTTCCTCTTCTTCTTCAGATTCTTCAACTTCGACTTCCTCTTCTTCTTCAGATTCTTCGACTTCGACTTCCTCTTCTTCTTCAGATTCTTCGACTTCGACTTCCTCTTCTTC
>Ga0115565_10002856_pt1 | contig 12699 bp, 9 predicted proteins | sample COGITO_mtgs_1105_FD_87199 | JGI IMG/M metagenome (GOLD analysis project Ga0115565, IMG submission 87199) | Pelagic marine microbial communities from North Sea - COGITO_mtgs_110530 | ecosystem: Environmental > Aquatic > Marine > Epipelagic | place: Germany:Helgoland, sampling site Kabeltonne... | reverse complement strand
CCAGCGGCGCGCGCGAGGGTGGTCATTAGGTCGGCGAAATCAGTACACTCACCGCGTCCATCGTTGAGTGCTTTGAGCACAGAGCCTGCTGTATAGTTCTCCGCGTATTGCAGTTGTTGGCGAGTGATATCTACCAGTGCCTGAATGGGTTGGTCAGAAAAATTTTTTGACATTGCTGTTTGCACAAGTTTTTGCACTGCGGGATGGGTGATTGGGAAATCCATTGCCTCCCCCATGTACTGTTGAGGGTCGCCTTGGCTGATGATCGGGTTGGCTTGGAGTTCAAAGAGGTCTGGTAGGTTGAACGGCTCCCCACCCTTGAGTCGCAGATGCAAGCGGGAAATTTGCTGGTGATCGTGCAGAGGTGAATCGATTGGAAATAAATATTGGGTTTTATGTTTGAGTGCCCGCAGCGCAATCGCTTGCGTTTCGGTGGTGCGTTCTACTTCGAAAACGCCCGCCATGTTAAGTTTTAGGGGTTGATAGTTTAAATCTAATTGTGTCTGGGTCGGTGCCAAGAGCGCATTAGTTTCAACCAGGTATCCGTGATCTTTGCGAGCCAGAACCCGGTAGGGTCTGGCGACGATGCGCAGTTTTTCAAAGTCGGGGCTCGCGGTGGTGTGCTGCGCGCCAGCATCGGGTGCGGCTGTCGCGAGCCAGTGTTCAAAACCTAGGAAATCTTCAAGTCCGTATTGCCAGTCCAGTTGCAGTGTGCTGCTGGTATTGCCCCGCGATATTTGCGCCAACAGGCCTGCAGTGGTTTTTGACAGGGTTGTGGTGTCTGTTTGCGCTCCGCTTCGGTTACGGTATTCAGCCTCAAGCAATGCATAAGGCGGCTTGGCTGCAAAGATCAGATGTTTGCTGATGGTGTTCGGGGTGTGGGCATCCAGCTGAAAATGGGTGGTTGATCTAAAGTGGCGTCGGCCGTTGTCGTCGACAAAAAGATGGTTATACATGTAGCCAACGTGGTCTGCCCCCAATTGTATGCGGTACCAGTTCTCGCCCAGCATGCCATTGGCTATATGCTCAACTTTTGGCGTTGCCTGGTGTATGACAGCCGCGCAGGTGAAGAAAATAGCCGCACCCAGCAGTACAATCCAAACTCGGATCAAAATAGATTCCAGCTAAAAGACCCAGTCTACCCCAGCCTCTGCGGTTTGCGCACTGCGTGTCAATCAAGAAGATGCACTGATAGGGTAATGCTAGGTACAAACCAATAGTTTTGTTGTCTGGGTTGGTCGGCTGGGCTTTTGCATTCTCGCTCGGTAGTGCAAGATGCTTGTCCCCTAGAGTGAGCGTATGTGTTGGACCATGGAAAGCGAAGCGAAAGACTTTATCCGTCAGCGTATTGAGAAGGAGCAGGCAGAAGGTCAGTTGCCTGCAGGCGTGGTGACTCGGTTTCCGCCCGAGCCAAACGGCTACCTTCATATCGGGCACGCAAAAAGTATTTGTTTGAATTTTGGTGTTGCTCAGGAGTTCGGCGGCGCTACTTTCCTGCGTTTTGATGATACTAATCCGATCAAAGAGAGTGAAGAATTTGTTCGGGCGATTAAAAAAGATGTCACCTGGCTGGGTTTTCAGTGGAATTCGCTGACCCATGCATCAGATTATTTCGACGCGCTTTATGGGTTTGCGGAAAGTTTGATCAAAGAGGGTAAGGCCTATGTGGACAGTCAGTCGGCGGAAGACATTCGCAATCAGCGAGGAAGCTTAACGCAGGCGGGCCAAGACAGCCCTTATCGGGGTCGGTCAGTTGCAGATAATCTTGACCTTTTCAGGCGTATGCGGCTGAAGGAGTTTGCTGATGGAGAGCACGTTTTGCGTGCGAAAATTGATATGGCTTCACCCAATATTAACCTGCGTGATCCGGTCATTTATCGCATTCGACACGTCCCTCATCAGCGCACCGAAAATCGTTGGTGTATTTATCCCATGTATGATTTCACGCACTGCATCAGTGATGCTTTAGAGGGTATTAGCCATTCGTTGTGTACGCTTGAGTTTGAGGATCATCGACCGTTATATGATTGGTTTTTGGATAACGTGAACGTCGGTGCACACCCTCCGCAAATAGAGTTTTCGCGGTTAGGTCTTGAATATACGGTCATGAGCAAGCGGTTGTTGCACCGATTGGTCGAAGAGCATTGGGTTGACGGTTGGGATGATCCGCGTATGCCGACAATTGCTGGGCTGCGACGTCGAGGGGTTAGGCCTGCAGCGATTCGAGATTTTTGCGCACGTATCGGTGTTACAAAACAGGATAACCAGGTAGAAATGAATCTTCTGGATTTCTGTATTCGCAAAGATTTGGAAGACAATGTCCGGCGCGGCATGGGTGTTCTGGAACCCCTGAAAGTGACAATCAGTAATTGGCCTGGTCCGGTTGCAATGATGGTGGGGCCTTGGCACGGTAAAAACGCAGAGCTGGGGGAGCGCGAGCTGCCTTTTTCCGGGAGTCTTTATATCGAGCAGGCGGACTTTGCCATTACCCCACCCAAGAAATGGAAACGTTTGAGTCCGGGCGAAACAGTGCGCTTGCGGTATGGGTTTATCATCAGGTGTGATGACTACGTGTTAGACGACGAAGGTCAGGTGGTGGAGTTAAAATGCAGCTATGTGCCGACTTCTCGAAGTGGTTCGGATACCAGCGGCATTAAACCAAAAGGAGTGATTCATTGGGTTTCTGCGGCGCATGGTGTACCGGTGGAGATTAGAAGTTACGGCCGATTGTTCAACGGAGCCAATCCTGGTGCGGACACCTTCATTGATGACATAAATGAGGATTCGTTGCATATTTCCAACGGGATCGTTGAGCCGGAGATTGTTAATCAGGCGGACCGTCATTGGCAATTTGAGCGACAAGGCTATTTTTGTAAGGATGAACAAATGCCTGGCGTCTTTAATAAAACGGTTTCCCTGCGGGAGGGCTTTTAAACGTGGTTGCACCATCGCTGAGTGTTGTAGAGGTGAGCCCTCGTGATGGGTTGCAAAATGAGGCAACGATTCTCAGCACCGCCCATAAGCTGGCCTTGATAGACCATGCGCTGTCCGCGGGATGTAAGCGGATCGAAGTGACCAGTTTTGTACATCCTAAACGAGTCCCGCAGATGGCGGATGCAGAAGCCGTATGCGCGGGATTGCCTGACCGTGGCGATGTCTGTTTTTCCGGCCTCGTCTTGAATCCGAGAGGATATGATCGGTTGCGAGCCACGCAGCGCTTAGATGAGGCTGGTTTGGTTGTGCCCGCCACAGATACTTTCGGCGAGCGTAATCAAGGTTTGAATGTCGCAGACGCCTTGCGCATGGCCTGCCGTCTTATTCGCCATGGTGCTGAAAACCATTTTCGGGTGCAAGTTACTATAGCGGTGGCCTTTGGCTGTCCATTTGAAGGTGAAGTGCCACTCGAGCGACTGATACAAATCGCAAAGACGTTAGCCGAGGCTGCTCCGGTGGAAATTGCGCTTGCAGATACAATTGGTGTAGCAGTGCCGGTTCAAGTGACTGAGGCTTTTGGCGCTTTAAAATCGTCGTTGGGCCCGCAGATGCCGCTGCGCGCGCATTTTCACGATACTCGCAATACGGGTATCGCCAACGCCTATGCGGCTTGGCAGGCTGGCGTTCAAACGTTGGATTCGAGCATCGGGGGGATTGGTGGTTGTCCCTTTGCGCCAAATGCGTCGGGTAATATTGCGACCGAAGATTTGGTTTATATGTTAAACCGGTCAGATGTATCAACTGGCCTTAAGATGGATCAGTTGCTGCGCGCCGCAGAATGGCTGGAGCCAATATTGGATAAAAAAATCCCTTCTCAGCTGCTAAAGGCGGGTAATTTTCCGACTTTGGATATCACGGCGCCGCAGGTTAGCTAAGAGTGCTGAAAAAGTTGGTTGCGTAGCTGTCGGCCCAGCTGGTTAAGCGCCATGAGTCCAAGTATGCGCCGTGTCCACCCTGCTGGGTGAGTGTCACAGCCAAGCTGTCGGGTAAATCTTGATAGTGTGAAGCGGGGATGATTGGATCATCAGCTGCGGCCAAAATGTGCGCTGTTACGCCTGCTAGGGCGCTTTGAGATAAGTCGTACGCTGCAAAGTAGGCGCTGGTGGAGTCAAAGTCACTGTGGTAGCGCACAAAATAGTCGGTCAGCGCGCTCACCGTTGTCAGTTTGAGTGCTTCTGCAAAGTTGTACCTCTGCGGAAATGCTGATTGTTTGTCGGTCCAGACGCTGCGCCACTTGCGGACAAAATAGTGCTGGTAGATCGGGCTGCGGTCAATCTTTTGCATGGTGCTGGCCGGTGAAATGGCGGGGCATATGGCTAAAGTCTTTAATTCCGGTCGGGCGCGGGCGACGCGCAGCGCAAAGTTGCCTCCGAGCGAAAATCCGATCAGTCCGCTGCCAGCCCCTCCGTATTCCACGCTCAGTTGATCGACCAGCGCAATGACCTCATCGTGCTGCGCGGAATTAAATAATCCGGCGTTTAGATGGGTTGTCTTGCCGTGGTCACGTAAATTAATTCTTGCGGTAGAAAAATTTTTCTCATCGAGCGCTGTGGCAGCTGAGATGATATAGGTAGATTGTGAGTCACCTAGCCATCCGGGTATCAGGATAATGAGAGGCTGCCCGGCTGTGATATTCAGATCTACAGCCAGCTGTACGCCATTAACTGTAAATATCTGCCGTCGAGTTGTCGTGTGCAGGTCGCTTTTTTGGGGTCTTAATTTGCGCCCGATGCTGGATAAAATGGTCTGCACATGGGGGTTGCTCAGACCAGCAGGTGGCATAAAAGGCGGCATGTTCATGCGGATATTATTGGCCCGGACCCAGATCCTCCGGCGTTTGTCCGGCGGCAGAAACTGCCGCCATGATGGCTTGAGCGGCGCTTTCGATTGCCGCCTGATCGATCCCTCGTATGACAAGTGTTGTGCCGTAGCGTTGTTCATGAGCGAATGGGTAACTGCCGATGTCTAACTCTAAGAACTGGGCTTGAATGGCGCCAAGTGTTTTCGAGATTTCACTTTCACCCAGATAAGCGCGGATTGAACGCGATTTGACCACGGGCCCTGTTTTGAGTTGTCCAGCCAAGGTTGAAAGCATGCCCTGCATAATTCTTGGAATGCCAGCCATGACGTATACATTGTGCATGACAAAACCCTGTGGCCCGCCCGTAGGATTATCGATCAAGGTTGCTCCCTTGGGGACCCGTGCCATCAGCAGGCGGCTTTCCATGATTTCCTCTGGCGCCGGGCGTTGTTGGATGCGCTCAGCAATAGTTTGATCCTGTATTAAGTCGACATCAAAAGCGCGAGCTACACATTCGGCGGTAATGTCATCATGTGTCGGACCGATGCCCCCCGTAGTGAAAATATAGTCAAACTGTGAGCGGGTTGATTTGATCGCGTCAATGATGACTTGCGCGACATCGGGAATAACCCGAGCTTCCCTCACCGCAATACCCCATTCACCCAGCGTCGTTGCGATATGATTGAGGTTAATGTCTTGGGTACGGCCGGACAGTATTTCATTGCCGATGATCAGGATGCAGGCGGTTACGGGTGTTGTCATAGAGGAATCTTCTAAGGTCGCGGATGAACAACCTTCAGGATAGCAGAAGCAGCAGCGGTGGGGTTTGAAAAACCTTTCATGAGTTTCGCTTTCAGTTGTGATGGCGTTGATTTTTGTTCAGGTTGTGGGTGATTTTTTTAAAATCGTGGCCTGCATCACGGGGGAATAATCTACAGGCTAATAAGCTTACCGGTGAGCGCCAAAAATTTAGCAGAGTCGTTGCGCGGGGCTTCGCAGATTATCTTGGTATAAATATGACTTTTTTATTCGACCGGCCCGTGCAGCTTGTATAAGAGAGTTTCGCCAACATCTATCGAGTTGGATAGACTGTAGAGTAACCCGTTTGGAAGGATCCAGAATGAGAGTTTTAACCGTCATACGTAACATCTGTTTGTCGCTTAGCCTATTACTGTTAAGCAGCGCGTGCGGTACCCAGACACCGCAGGAACACCTAAAGGCGGCGCAAGCCAGTGTATCCGATGGAGAAGTTCGCAGCGCTGTGATCGATCTTAAAAATGCCATTCAAAAAGATCCAGATCTTGGACAGGCCAGAGCGTTGCTGGGGCAACTTTACTTTCAATCAGGTGACCTGCCATCTGCGCTCAAAGAATTAGAGCGGGCGATTGATTTGAATGTCAGTGATGATCTCACACGTATTGCCTTATTGCGGACAAAGAATGCTCTGGGTCGTTATTCTGAAGTTGTCGGTGAATTGGAGGAACAGGCTGATCTGCCGATTGACTTTGCCCTAGTTTTGGGCGAGGCCTATTTGATTGCGGGTGATCTGGATCGCGCTGAACCGCTTTTTCAGAGGGGTTTGCATCTGCCGTTGGGCTTGATGGGGATGGCACGGATGTCTCAAGCCGATGACGATTTTGAGCAAGCATATGCCTATGTGGTGACATTGAATGAAATGTTGCCGGACCAGCTCGATGCAACTACGTTGCGAGGTGAAATAGAACTCCAACAAGGATCACCAAATTTGGCGCTGGCCTCTTTTCAGAAGGTGCGGCAAATCTCAGGAGGTGAAATTATCGGCCGCCTGGGCGAGATTCGAGCGTATTTGCAGGCTGGAGATTTGGAGTCGGCCAAACGCGAATCAGATGCGCTGATCGTGCTTAATGAAGAGCTGGTGCCCGCGCAATATCTCAAAGGATTGGTCAGCTTTGAACTGAAAGATTTTGAGGCGGCAGAGCAAGCGCTACTAATTGTGCAACGTTATGTGCGTGACCATGGACCAACCCTTTACTTAATGGGCGCGGTGAAAGCTGAGCTGGGGCGCTTGAGCCAGGCTGAAGACAATTTGCGGCGGTACCTAGCCTTTGATGAAGATAATGTGTCGGTGCGCAAAGTGCTTTCTAAAATTTATATGGAGCAAGGTAAAACGCAGGCGGCCCATGATGTTCTGAAAGATATCGCCTTGCAGGGAGAGGATCCCCAAGTTTGGGCGATGCTGGGATCCTACCAGATGCAGCTTGGCAATATGTCTGAGGCTGCACGCTCGTTTGAGGCAGCCGTGGCTTTGGCACCGAATATGGCTCCTTTTCGTAATCAGCTGGCGATAAGTTTGTTATCGGTCGGGCAGGATGATCAAGCGATTGCTCAACTTAGCAGTGCGATTGATTTAGATGGGAGCCAATTTCAAAGCGACTACATTTTAGCAATGGTCAATATGCGCAATGGAGATTTTGAGAGCGCTAAGGTCGCCATTGAGCGTTTCATTGTAAAAAGTCCGGAAGGGCCCATTGGTTATGGAATGCAAGGCTCTATCGCACTTGCTGAATATTACCGCGTCGCTCAGGATAATGAGCGCGGCGATCCGGCCAAGCTTGATGAGGCCCGCAAGGCATTCACAAAGGCGCTAAAGTTGGACCCCGGGTACTTCCCGGCAACGGCTAATTTGGCGGATATGGCTCTAGCAGAGGGTGATATCGAGGCTGCAAAAGCCCTACTCGAAAGCGCAAGAACAACGGGTGGCGCTGGTGAACCCGCGACGCTTGGCCTTGTAGATTTACTCTTACGTCAAGGGGACCGAAACAAAGCCGAAGAAGTTTTACAAACCGCTGTAACGCTGTATCCAGAGTCGGTGCCAGTGCGAATTCGAGTTTTGCGGCTTGCGCTTGCTCAGAATCAGCTGCCCCAGGCGCAAGCAGCCGCGTCGCGCCTGTATCAGTTGGCCCCGCGATTGCCCGAGGCTCTGCTGCTAAAAGCAGAGGTTGCGCTTCGCTCTGGAGACACTAATGAAGCCGCGATGGTCGCGTCTGAATTGCATGGAGCGGTAAAGGGCACAAGCAGTCGTGCAGGATTACTCGCCTCTGTTGGCGAACTACAGAGTCGAATTGGTGATCTTGACCGGGCACGCATTAATCTCGAACGGGCGGTTGAAATAGCACCGCAAGCCACAAATGCGCGGTTGAGTTTGGCTCGTCTAGAGTTGAGAGAGGGGCAATTGGCGGCTGCACAATTGCAAATTGATGCTTTGCGCGAGCTTGGCGTGGATAGTGAGGCGCTGAACGTCCTTCAAGCGAATGTTTTCATCGCAGCCAACGATGACCAGGCCGCGCTCAAGCAGCTGGATAGCCTGATCGCTGATGGCTCCCGATTGGGCTTGTCACGCTATATTAGTTATGCAGTTCAGCGCGGTGCTTATGAGGATGCGCGTGCTCGTGCGGAGGATTGGCTTGAAGGTAACGCGAATGATCAAGGGCCTATCATGATGCTCGCAAATGCTTTGATTAATGCTCAACAATTGAGCCAGTCACGTGCGGAATACGAAAAGTTGCTGCCTTCCAATAACGCAGCGGTGCTGAACAATTTGGCATGGATCTACACACAGCAAGGAGATCCAGAAGCCGTTGCAATGGCTCGCCAAGCCAATGAGGCCGAGCAAAATAACCCCGATATTCAAGATACACTGGGTTGGGCGTTGATCATGAACAACCAAAATGAGGAAGGGATAACCTATTTGCAGGCGAGTTTGCAGCAGCGGCCTGATAATCCAACGGTTCAATATCATTTAGGGGTTGCTCTGGAGCGTACGGGTGATCGCGATGCTGCGCGCCGAGCGTTCAAGAAAGCGCTGCGTCTGGGCGAGTTTTCCGATCAGGAAGCGGCGGCAGCGGCACTTGAGGGTCTGAGCCAATAGTTGCGCGGGGCTTTGTCAACCTTTTGAGCGTATAGGCCAAAAGGTGATGGTGCTGACTGACAACTGACAACTGACAACTGACACGCGGCGCCGTGGTAATCAGCCGCGCTTGCTGTTAATTCGAAACGGGGAGACGCTAAATTGACCGGCTTTGCGGATAGTTAACCCTTGTGAAAGAGATTTTTCCCGCCAGATTGATATAGCGGTTGCGTTGCTATGCAGCGCAAGTGGGTGGGCGTGTCGGTATCTTAAATAGATCATGCGCTCAGATACCGGCTGACAATATCAAGTTAAAAACCGTTGGCTGCAATACGGCTGCGCAAGGTCGGCTTGCAGAGCAAGTGGTGGCGGCGACAGCGCGAGCAGCAATTGCTACCTTTTCAGGGTGAACAACCAGCTCCGTCACGATCAGCGTGCAAATGCCGGGTACTTTTGCATGCTGAATATATTGCCCACGACTCACTAACCCGTGTTGGTCAAGGAGCGGATACTTGCTTGTGGGTGGTAAATCAGCTGATGCACCAGTGGATACCAAGGCGCCAGACAAATTAAAACACCAGCAGTGGAATCCGATTTCTCATTCGAGCGGTGGTGTCAGTCGCCAGACAAGTTGCGGGCAAAGGCTAGAGCAACGCATTGTCAGCGTGTATCTATCGATTGCATATTTGCTGGGTATGTTGGGTGCCTGCATGGCGGGCACCATAGAGAGTAGCGCCAAGAGTGGCTTGGCGCGTTAGATAGACTGGGTTAACTGGCGACTAGCGTGGCAGTATGTTGTACGCCACTCTGGCATAAACAGACCATTCATTGATCTTGGGTCTGCTCTCCAACAGTAGCTCATCCTCTCGCCCATAGTAGCGTCCACCAAAATCGAAGGAGAGCTTTTTGCCCGCTTGATAGGTGAGCTGTATATCTCCGGCAAATGTTTCGGCGTCTTCATCGACCTCGGTGAAATCTTCTTTGATATAACTGAAACCCAAAGAAAATCTTATTTTTGGATTGAGTTGGCGCGCTAAATCAACGGTATAAACCATACGATCGGTATCTTTGATGATATCAACATAATCTTCGCTATCGTATGTGATGCTCGCATCAATGGTTGTTGCCCCGCCAAGCGTGCCGGTGACCTTGGCGCTGTAGCGCTCATTGATAAAGACTTCGTTGAGGTCAGATCCAGTTGGCACGTCCAACTCGTCGGCGAAGCTGCCTTGAGATAGGCTCGTACTGCGATCCAAGAAATCTCTAGATGCGTTCAGACCAAATGATGTATTCGCGCCGGATTGCCAGCTCACATCGGCCCTGTAGATAAAGCCGTCTGCATCTTCGCTTTGCTGATCTCGGTCTGTCACATTGTAACCACCCATCAATGAAACGGTGGTGGTTTCCGACAACTGTTCCCAAGTCAGTTGTGCTCGCTCGTAGGTGATGTCGGCGAAATTAGACCCATCGTAATCGACCTCGCTATTGATGGCGGCGAGCGTGACGGTTGTGTTCGGTGAGGCGGGCATGACATAGCTGATTGTGGATGTATTGGTCTCGGCATCATTTACCGATTCCTCAGATGTTCTTTTGCCCCACAGGTGCTGAATCAAAATGAGATCCGAGCCTCTTGGGTTAAAGAGCAGAGTCGGGCCTAAAGAGGTGTCAGAGGTCTCGACGAGGTTATCTGGGGTGACCGCCTCATCCGCACGTACAGCGGTCTGAGTTCGATGATGATCTGCTGTGAAAGTCAGGCGTTCGGGAAGTGCATCCCACACCAGACTCGCGGTTCCGACTGCTTCGTTGCTATCGTCGTAGACGTCTTTACCATAAATGCGGCGCACGAGGGTGTAGTCCACCTCCAAGTCAAGGTCGGGTCCAGCGTGATTCGCGGTGACAGTAGCACCGGGAGAATGCGTCCAATCCGAAATCTCTTCCGACGTTGCTCGCGTTAAGTTATTGGTATATTCCGACTCCTCGAAAACCGTTAGACCCACTTCCAGAGCATTGACAGGTGCGGCAAGCACTGTGATGAATGCGGCCGCAGCAGCTTTAGTAACGTAACGCATGTGGGTCTCCTTAGACGATCGAATTTCTTCGGTCTGTGAATTCACGTAATTAAAATAAACGTTCGGGAACGGTAATGACATCCCCTGGCATGACGCTGTAGTTTGTGGTCATGTCACCGCGATTTAAAATGCCCTTCAGATCGAGCTTAATAGGTTCTACGTTTTGGCGATAGAGTGTTGCTTTGGATGCATTTGCAAACTCGCTTAGGCCGCCGGCTTCAAGTACCAGGTCAAGAACAGTCATCCCCTGGCGGTAAGGCGCGGATAGCGGCCTGCCGACAGCCCCGGTGACGCGCACGCGTGATCGGTACTGATCGCTGCCGATATTGGTCACAATGACGGTAACGTAGGGGTCTCGAATATATTTGGCCAGTTGTGCTGTAATGGTTGCACTGACCTCAGTTGGGGTTTTGTCGCCAACGTCGACCTCACCTGCCAAAGGCGCAGAAATTTTGCCGTCGGGTCGAACGGGTACCTGTACACTGAGATCGTCGTTTCGCCATACGTTAATGGCCAGTGAGTCACCGACGCCGATACGGTATTCATCGGCAAAGCCAACATCGTTTGTTGTTGCCACCGTGGGCGGTGCACCTGTTGAACTGCATGCTGTCAGCGCTGCAACGCTGATAAAAAGTAAAAGGTTGCCCAACGTAGTGGCATTAAATCTGAAGAAATTTTGGTTTGTACTCATGACGCTTGATCCAATCCCTGTTTGCTCAAAAGCTCAATTGCGAGTTTACCCGCTTTTCTAGGGTGATAGGGGTAGTCTCACAATTGTTTACAACTGCGTCACATTTATCCGACAGGTTTTAAGTGAGGGGTCACATTTGTAGGGTCGACTGCAACAACAGTGGTTTTATAAATTGTGTGGGCGCGGGTGAGAGGGGTTCGCAAAACGGGCATTTTATTTGGGCATTCACTTGCTTGAGCGCGATTGGTTGAGCTGTTGTTTGATCTCCCGGGCACGCTTGATCAGATGCTGCGCGCGAGCCAGATGAGGAATATCAACCATTTTGCCTTCAAAATTTAGTGTGACGAGACCCGCCGATTTTGCCTCTGCAAAAGCCTTTACGAGTCGTTCGGCTTCTTCGACTGCCGCAGGATCAGGTGAGAACGCCGCATTCACAACATCTATTTGTTTGGGGTGTATCGTGATTTTTCCAGTGAAGCCCATCCAAGCAGCTTCTTGGCATTCTTTAACTAAGCCATCGTGGTCCTCTAAATCTACATACACGGTGTCCATTGGCTGAACCCCGCCAGCCGCAGCGCTCAACAGCGTCATCGTGCGACAGTAGTTATAAACCTCCAGATAACTGCCGTCTGGGCGACGATTCCTGCTCCCGCCCAGGGCAGCAGATAAATCTTCGGCGCCCCATGACATTGAGACAACGCGCTGATTGTGACTGAGTGTGGGCAAATTTATGGCACTCAGGGGCGTCTCTGTGGTGATTAAAATTAAGCCGACCTGGCCTTCGGGATGCCCATAAGTTTTTTCCCAGTGGGTTAATAAGGTGCCGATGGTCGCGAGTTCGTCGAGGGTTGAAATTTTAGGTACAACATAAACGTCTGGGGGGTATTGCATGGTTACTTCGAGATCATCCAACCCCCAAGGTGTGTCTAGGGGATTCATACGCACGGCCCGTTCTTTGCCGCAAAAATCGACGTCACGCAGCCATCGGGCAACGGTCTCACGTGCGTCCTTTTTTCGATCTGGCGCGACCGCATCTTCGAGATCTAGAATTAAGCAGTCTGCAGCGGTGGCGATAGATTTGTGTAACATTTTTTCGTTCGCTGCAGGCACAAAATGTGCTGATCTTCGCAGTCGATTCACTCCCGGTAACCGATCAATCATTTTTTGCTTTCAACCTCGTCTGATTTTTTGTTCTAAGGGTTTCTTTTGAGCATCATCGCGCCTCGTCTGCAACTGCAGACCACCTCTCCACGTTGGT
>Ga0115565_10002855_pt1 | contig 12700 bp, 10 predicted proteins | sample COGITO_mtgs_1105_FD_87199 | JGI IMG/M metagenome (GOLD analysis project Ga0115565, IMG submission 87199) | Pelagic marine microbial communities from North Sea - COGITO_mtgs_110530 | ecosystem: Environmental > Aquatic > Marine > Epipelagic | place: Germany:Helgoland, sampling site Kabeltonne... | reverse complement strand
GACGGCTTCAACAATGGCGTTCCAACTACAGGTTCAGGAGGACGTGGCGGATCAGGACCAACAGGTGACACAGACGGCTTCAACAATGGCGTTCCAACTACAGGTTCAGGAGGACGTAGCAGTGGCAGTGCTGAAACAGGACGTAGAGCGTCTGATAGTAAGCCTAAAGATACAGCTCCGGCAACTTCGCCTGCTCAGCCCGAGTATGACGTAGAACGGGTACTACAACGCAGCGGTACAACTACAAATATGAATGTATCAAAGTATAGAAATAAAAGTCCTTATGTTATTTCAAACTTCTCCGGCGGAAGAGGAAAAGTTGGTAAAATTTACGGGAAGCAGCAAAACTTAGCTAAATTTTTTCCTGGTAAAACAATTTACACCGAGGCAGCTACAGTTGACCTTAAAGATCATATAAATAAGTTATAGGAGATTACAAATGTCTAGTACAGATATGGCAAAGCTACTAAGCTTGTTCAAAGACCAAGATGACGCACACCAAGCTTCCGGATGTGATATGTGCGGCGGCGACCACGATCTTGAAGAAGAATGCCAGGTTGAAGAAGATTGGGATAACGGTGCAGATGACACTAGCATAGGCGACATGTCTGATGTTATGCTCAAAGGCAACGACCTACATAAGAGTAAAAAGTCTTACAAAGCTAAAGCAAGTCCCGGTGATCCACCAGTAGCTGACGAAATGACAGAACAAGAGTCAAGAATCAAAGCGGAGCTGACAGCACTATATAAATTATAGTATGTCTACCATAAATGATAGTGCGCTTGTAAAAAAGCCGCACCAAAAACAATCTTACACGCAAGAACAAATAGCTCAGTTAATGAAGTGTATGGACCCTGAAACGGGCTATTTGTACTTTGCTAAACAATTTGCTCACATTCAGCATCCGGTAAAAGGCAAACTATTATTTGATCCTTTTGAGTATCAGCTAAGACTGATGGATAGCTATCACAACTATCGCTTTAATATTAATATGATGCCGAGGCAAACAGGTAAGACCACTTGTGCTGCTATCTATCTTGCGTGGTACGCAATGTTTGTTCCGGATCAAACTATTCTTATTGCTGCGCACAAATACACAGGCGCACAGGAAATCATGCAGCGTATACGCTACGTGTATGAACTATGTCCTAACCATATTAGAGCAGGCGTTACAAGCTATAACAAAGGTTCGATCGAATTTGAAAATGGTAGTAGAATTGTAAGTCAAACAACCACAGGTACTACTGGTCGTGGTATGAGTATTTCATTACTATACTGTGATGAGTTTGCATTCGTACAACCAAACATTGCGGATGAATTCTGGACATCCATATCACCTACGCTAGCAACTGGCGGTCGTGCTATTATTACATCAACACCTAACTCAGACGAGGATACGTTTGCGCAGATATGGAAGCAAGCAGAACAAAAGTTTGACGAGTACGGCAACGAAAGCGAAGTAGGAACAAACGGCTTTCATAGTTTTATAGCACACTGGAACGAACACCCAGACCGTGACGAGGATTGGAAAGCAGAAGAGATTGGTCGTATTGGCGAGGAACGCTTTCGTCGAGAGTACGGCTGTGAGTTTCTAATCTTTGACGAAACGCTACTCGACAGTATGTGGTTAGCAAACACATCAACGTCTGAACCTATGATGAACATGGGGCAAGTGCGATGGTTCAAAAAGCTTGATCCAAAAGCAACCTATGCTGTAGCACTTGATCCGAGTATGGGAACAGGAGGCGACTACTCTGCTATCCAAGTGTACGAGTTACCTTCGTACGAGCAAGTAGCAGAATGGCGTCACAATACAACTCCGATACCTCAGCAAATACGAATACTAAAAGATATTTGCAAATATATCTCCGAGGACGTCCCCGGTTCAGCATTGTACTGGAGTGTAGAAAACAACGGCATCGGCGAAGCAGCACTGTTAGTAATACAAGACTACGGCGAGGAAAACATTCCTGGTTACTTTGTAAGTGAGCCAATACGTAAAGGTCACGTTAGAAAGTTTCGTAAAGGATTTAACACTACACACGGTTCTAAGATTGGCGCTTGTACACGACTTAAGACTATGCTCGAAAACGGCAAGATGCGAATACACAGTAAAGTATTACTTGGCGAACTAAAAGGCTATGTAGCAAGTGGTAATAGCTTTAAAGCAAAGCCGGGCGAAACTGACGACTTAATTAGTAGTGTACTATTGATTATTCGAATGATGACTGTATTGAAAGATTGGGATCCAAGAATCTATAGTACGTTTACTACGGTCGAGGAAGACGACGACTACGAAACGCCACTCCCTATATTTGTCAGTCGTAGTTATTGATAAATACTACAATACATTGTAGGATATCTAATGTCTAAATATTTTGATAAATTTGAAAAACACATCAACAACGTAACTGCTAAGTTTATTAACGAGCAGACTACTGATATGTATAACGTGCGCACTAATCTAAAATCCTTAACCAAAATCGCTAAAAATAAATCGAAAAAATTTAGCTTTAGTGAATTAAAAAGCATTTGGTTTTCTATTAATACTTTGGGAACCAAGGCTGCTGGGAAGTTAGTGGGTGTAGAAAATTTACCAGTGCTAGCTGATTGGGTTACAGTATCACAAGCTGCACTTATCGACGATTATCGCAGCCCGAGTAAAGCGAACATGAGTAGTGCCGGTGTTGATAATGTAGCTGACTATGTGCAAAAAGTATACGGCGGCGATGGAAACTTTGCTTTTAAAGAAATCAATCGTTACGCAAAAACTATAGTAGATAATATAGGCCAAGGTTTACAAGGAAAACAATTAGGCACAGTTGACACTACAAAAGATGTTGGCATAGGCTTTACTCTGCAACAGCTCGGAGACGCTATTGACATTGCTGACGGTAAAGATATTAGTGTTGTTGATGCGCTTAGCCAAGTAACAGGCAAAGAACTTACTGCCGCAGACGTCGAAACGGCCTTTCAAAAAGTTAGTGAACTAGGTAACCAAATAGATGATGACCTTAAACGCTTAACAGATGCAGCCGAAGAAAAAATAGTAAATATAAAGAAAACGTATAGAGATGCACCAGAGTATACTACTACGTTTAACAAACGTGTATTGAACAGTTTATCAATGTCGGATATATTTAGAACAGACACCGGCTCTAGAACTGTTGCGTATGCAGAATTGAAGAAATGGGCAACTACTGGCAACCCTTCCTGGCAACAGCAATTAGTTAGTTTAATTCCTACTATCGATGCTGTTGCTCCTATTATTAATAGCCTCAAAGGTAAGCAAAAAGATTTTGAGCTAACGCAGGAACAAAGAGCATTGATTCAAGCTGCTAAACAAGAAGCAGCTATACGTGATGCTATACGCCAAAAAGCAAAAGATAAAGTAGCTAGCGATGACGCAGCAAGCCAAGAAACAGATATTAGAAACGCTATACGTCAAGCAGCTCAAGAAGCTGCGGACAGAAAAAGAGCAGGCGAAGAAGAAGCAGCTAATAGAAACTTTATACGAGCCGAAGCAAAGCGCATTGCTACCGAAAACAAACTAGCTGCTGAACAAGAAAAAGCTGTACGTAACGCAATACGTAACGCAGCTAAAAACGTAGGAGCAAGCGCTATAGCAGCAAGAGATCAAGACTTGTACGGCGCTGACGACGATACACCATATGACCAAAGATACGACGCAGACACAGATCAAGACTTCTTAGGACCAGATGACGACAAGCCATTTGATCCACGTTATGATGTAGATAAGGATCAAGACTTCTTAGGACCAGATGACGACAAGCCATTTGATCCACGTTATGATGTAGATAAAGATCAAGACTTCTTAGGCGATCCCGAAGTAGGGCCAGAAGGCGGTACAGGCGTTGGACGATCTGACCAACGTGGCGGCTACTTAGAAATGGCTAGACGTGAGTTTGATAAAGCGTTAGCTAACACTAAAGGACCTACAAGAGGCGGCGGCGCACTAGAAACAGCACGTCGTATTTACGATACTGCGATTAAAAATACACCCGGCCCTACAAGAGGCAACTACGGCGCTAGGCTAGAAATGTCTAGGCGTGCGTATTTACAAGCGATTAAAAACACACTAGATACTGGTCGCGGCCCTGGATTTAAAGAAATGGCACGCCGTGCTTTTGACACTGCTCTTAAAAATACACTAGACACTGGTAGAGGCTCCGGCGAGAATGAAGTAGATCGTCGTTACATTGACAGTTACATTGACAATGTAAGAAGTGATATAAACAAGTGGATGGCAACAAACCGAGTACCTAATGACAGCACTGGTGGATTTGTAGGTGCAGCATCTCCCGATGCTGACAATAGTGCTCGAGATCAAGTTGACGCAGCAATAGCAGTTCATAAAGAAATCGTTAATATGTTTGATGCTGAACAAGGCGAAGCTCGTGCTAGTTACATTTTGCGTCTAACCAGAGAGATTGACAACACTGAGAGTGAATTGTTAAATCCAGAAAACAGAGAAAAATATATAAACAATCTTAAAGAAACTTATGTTAAGTACAAAGCACAAGAAGATTTCATTAACAGCCAAAGCGGTAATTCAACTTTATATTATGGATTTAATCCTAGAAATCTAAACTCGATAGCAGTTACCGGCGGCGAACCTGATTTTAATCTTTCTGATAGAATACTTTACTCTCTAAGTCTACTAACACAAGTAGTACCGGATGCTATTCAAAAGCATTCAAAAGAGCAAAGTGTAATTGATGCTAATGAGCCGGTTGATCTTGACGTAGATCAACTAGATCAACAAGCAGCAAACCGCACTGCTAAGTTAGAGCAAGCAGTCCAAGAACTAGATGATCAAGGCGCAGCAAGAGACGCTGCTGGCGAAGAAGAACTAGCTAACCGTGATGAAATAAGAGCCGACGCTCAAGAGACTGCTAAGAGAGAACAAGAGCGTCGCAGAATTATCTCCGGCCAGCTGAAAACATTCAAAGAGATCGAAGCCGAAACCACAAGCAACGAGGCAGCGTTTGACGCAGTAATCGAACCACTTAACGTACTAGTAAGCAATATTGAATCAGACGTAGCTGGAATCGAGATTGACGAGTTAGCTAACATGCAAATAATACTTGACGCTGAATTCAGCGAAAAAGCAAAAATTATTAGTAATGCTATTACCGGCAAGGAAGAGTTTGAAGAACTTGACGAGAGACTATACAAGGTTATTATCGAAAGACAAAAGCAGTTTATTGAAAAAATCAATACAACTTTTGATAGACTCACAGCAGAATCACAAAGCGAAGACGCTGACATTGATTCAGACTACATATTTGGTGTAGATACTACTAGACTAAGAGCAGATGTTGATGCGTTTTCTACAATAGACAATATGCCGAATAATTTTGTTTCCTCAACAACTAATCGTATTAATCAAATTGATGACTTAGTTGAAAAGATGCAGAAACGTTACAAATTCTACAACGATGAATTTATGGTGTTACACAGGGAAGTTAACGAGGTAATATTGTCTAGTTGGGATGATATTACTAAGTTCGATTACGACGATCTTGTTGATCTAAACGAAGACGTAGAAGATCTGTTTGAACTATCACAAACTACTGATCGCTCTGACAGACAACAACAGATTGTTAACAATAAGTACGATGCTGTTGAAACTAATGTTGGTAAATTAATTAGAAGAAAAGCATATAACTTCGCTGAAAGGTTACAAGACGTTCGTGATGAAATTGTTACAAAAACACGAATAGATGCTATTGATATCATCGAAGGCGATTTGGTTCTTACGCCCGAAGCGTTCGACGAACTGTATAATAGAAGAGATGAAGTTGCCGGACTTGTTGAAGAGTTTGACATACTACAAGAATTGTTAGAAACTGTCGAAGTAGAAGAACCTGGGTACTTTACACAGTTACGAGGGTGGTTTGATACACTTGCAGGATTCTACCAAAAGATTGAAGAGTACGCAACAGACACCGGTGGCCCTAGCAGACGTAAATCACCAAGCGATGCTTATCGATACTACTCACAGACTTTGAACAAAGTGAAAAACCCAGACAGAGCAGGCAGCGCCGGCAGAGACGCTCCGAGTCCAGAAGCACGTGCCGAGCTTAAAGGCAAAGGCGCAGTCCGTTTCTGGGAGGGAAACAGGGACAATGAGGGACTACCGCTAGTAGATAAAGAAGGTAATCAGCTAGGATCGTTCTCAGATAGAAAAGCACAATTCAGGCGTGATATCGCTGCCATGGGCGTTGACGACGATGGCGGAGTAGTTGACAATGGAATTAAAAACGGAATAAGAAAGCTACTAGCATGGCGCCGTGTGTGGCAATTATACACTAATAACTTTGTTGACAATCCTTCCCAAGATAAGTTTCTGAAACACATGTCAGAGCAAATGAAACGTAATAACAAAGGCAACAGTAATTTTTCTAGACAAGAAATACAAGCATTACGCAATAACAAAAGAGCTGTTGAATACTTAGATAAATTAAAGGACCAATACCATGGATAACCTAAACGCAGTAGCAGAACAACTGTTCAACAAACTTAGAGGACAGTTTCCTTCTATTACTATAGGCACCGAAGACGGACAAGTAACTAACGTTCCAGGCGACGCACGCTTTTATGATTTTGAATATTCACGGGGCGGTGAAAGTTTAGGGCAATGTAGCTGTTCGATCGATGATGAAAAAATTACAGTAATGTATAGCGACAATCTAGTAGGCGACAAAGATGATCATGTTAGACAAGACTGGTATAATTTCCTAAAGGATCTACGCCAGTTTGCTAGAACTAGAATGCTCGGCTTTGATGTACGTAATATTAACAAGACCAACAACACACGACGTGACTATAAAACTCTAGCGGCAAACAGACTACCTGAGTCAATTGACTTAGAAAAATATATCGAAAATCTATAATTTTTTTATTGACAGACTAAGTAATATTGTGTAGTATATAAACTGTGCTACACACTAAAGGCACACACAAAACATATTAAAAGGCAATTGAAAGGCACTTATTATGACATCTCTAGCAGAAATCCGTGCGAAGCTCGCACAACAAGACAACAACTCCGGCGGCAGCAGAGGCCCGAGTGGTCCAAACCCAATCTATCCATTCTGGAATATTCAAGAAGGACAAAACGCAACGTTCCGTTTCCTTCCTGACAGTGACCCTAATAACACTTTCTTCTGGAAAGAACGTTTGATGATTAAGCTTCCGTTCGCGGGGATTAAAGGGCAAACTGATAGTAAGCCTTTGATTGTACAAGTACCATGTATGGAAATGTATGGCGAATCTTGTCCAGTCCTGTCAGAGGTACGTGGATGGTTTAAAGACGCAAGCCTCGAAGACATGGGTCGTAAGTACTGGAAAAAGAAGTCTTACATTTTCCAAGGATTTGTAACTGACAACCCACTAACTGACGACGAAGCCCCGGAAAATCCAATCCGTCGATTTATCATCGGCCCGCAGATCTTCCAGATTATTAAGCAGGCTCTTATGGATCCTGATATGGAAGAACTACCGACTGATTACACTCAAGGTATTGACTTCCGTCTTAATAAGACTAAGAAAGGCGAGTACGCAGACTACTCAACTTCTACCTGGGCACGTCGTGAACGTCCACTAAGTGATGAGGAAATGCAAGCTGTTAACACCCACGGCTTGTTTAATCTTAATGACTTCTTGCCAGCTAAGCCAGACGAAACTGCGGTAAAGGTTCTTACTGAAATGTTTGAAGCTTCTGTAGACGGCGAAGCATATGATGCGGAAGCGTGGGGAGCTTACTTTAAGGCTCCGGGTGTAGCAACTGGTGATCCAGTAAAATCAGCAGCACCTGCTCCGACACCTGCTCCGACACCTGCTCCTGCTCCGGCAGCAGCACCGGTTACTGAAGCAGCAAGTGATGTACCGTTTGATGTAGACCCTGCTCCAGCAGCAGCGCCTGCTCCAGCAGCTGATGCTTCTGCTAACTCAGCAGACATCTTGGCAATGATCCGTCAACGCCAACAAGGCTAACAAACTATAGTAGAGCCGAGGCGTTCGGCTCTACTTTTCATTACATTAGGAATAACTCATGACGACGAAGGCTTTTGATCCCTCAAAATTTAGAAAAAGTTTAACAAAATCTATTTCAGGTATGAGTTCCGGTTTTAACGATCCTAAAGATTGGATCTCTACTGGTAACTATGCCCTTAACTATCTGCTTAGCGGTGACTTTTACAAAGGCATTCCGCTAGGTAAAGTATCAGTATTCGCTGGCGAATCCGGCGCTGGTAAATCTTATATTGTGTCAGGCAACATTGTAAAGTCTGCGCAAGAAAACGGAATCTTTGTAGTACTAATTGACTCTGAGAACGCACTTGACGAGTCTTGGCTACAAGCGCTTGGTGTTGATACAGGCGATGACAAGATTCTAAAACTTAACATGGCAATGATCGACGACGTTGCTAAAACTATTGCCACCTTTATGGCAGACTATAAAGTAATGCCTGAAGAAGATCGACCAAAGGTACTTTTTGTAGTTGACTCGCTTGGTATGCTTATGTCACCGACTGAACTTAATCAGTTCGAAGCTGGTGATATGAAAGGCGATATGGGCCGTAAAGCAAAAGCACTTAAAGCTCTTGTAACAAACTGTGTTAACATGTTTGGCTCGTACAACGTAGGTATGGTAGTAACTAACCACACTTACGCATCGCAAGATATGTTTGATCCAGACGATAAAATCTCCGGTGGTAGCGGATTTGTATATGCGTCCTCGATGGTCGTTGCTATGAAGAAGCTGAAGCTGAAAGAAGACGCCGACGGTAATAAGACATCGCAAGTACACGGTATTCGAGCTGCTTGTAAAGTTATGAAGACACGTTATGCTAAACCATTCGAAGCAGTCCAGGTTAAGATTCCATACGAGTCTGGCATGGATCCGTACAGTGGTTTGTTTGACATGTTCGAAGCAAAAGGTCTTGTTAAGAAGCAAGGCAATCGTTACTTGTACGTAGACCGTGATGGTAATGAAATCTTAGAATATCGTAAGAATTGGACTGGTGAATTTCTTGATCGTGTAATGTCAGAGTTTCTTTTGAACGAACAGGACAGTATAAATACCGTTGAAGATTTACAAGTCGACGAGGCTATCGAAGCCGAAGTTATTGAAACAGAGTAAGGGGAATATCTGTGGACGAGAATCAAGTTACAGATACTTGGGGTATTTTTAAAGAATACCTTGACAAAAAAAGCATAACCGACGTAGCTGAACGCTACGTCGATTTGCTCGTAGACTATGGTGTTTCTGACGAAACGCTTAAAGACTGCTTAGGCCACGACGACCTTCTAGACGGGGCTATTGAATACTACTTAGATGAAGAAGAAAGCGAAAACGAAGTTAACGAGGATTGGGAGTAACTGTAGTGTTTGAATTTACTATTGTTGGAATAGTGCTACTAATTATTTTTGTACTAATACTAGGCAAGGCAGTAGCAAAGACATTTATGAGACAACCAATAGTTTCAGTCTTACTTTTAATTTTCTTATTACCAATTTGGATGATTTGGGTAATTGTAGAAGTTTTTACAGGACCAGTTGAATAATGGGATGGTATAGTGAGATATCTCGAGACTTAACTAAGATCCCAGATGCAGTAGCATTCTATAACGACGAGTTAGATAAAGCTAGAGCAGAAGTGAAACTCTATGGTAACATAGAAAAAGCTTCTGCTGCTATGCCTGGTATTGTTGAGTATCGTTTTAATCAGTTACAAGAGCTCGAAGCTATTCTTAATTACTTAAATATAGAACTACGTAAATTACGTAGTAAATTTTTTAAGAAGTACTTAGAAAACTACCAACGAGCGTTAAGTAGTCGCGATGTAGAAAAATACGTCGACGGCGAAGCTGATGTAGTCGACTATGAAAAGCTTGTAAATGAATTTGCGCTTATTCGTAATAACTGGTTAGGCATTCTAAAAGGTCTTGATCAAAAGCAATGGCAAATAACTAACATTGTAAAGTTAAGAGTTGCTGGTATGGAAGACGCAAGTCTATAGTGTATAATAAAGAAATAATTAAACAAAACATTATACACTGGCCCGAGTTAAATATAAATTACTGGGGCATTAATAAATCCGTCATCGAATAATGTACTACAGTTCGATCGTCAGAGACTGTATGAAATATACCAGAATGACTTCCACGCCTTGGGATATGATGTTAAATAGTATATTAAAATATTGATAGGTAAAAATGAAAAGAGTATTTGATTATTGGATGCCCGACACCGACAACCATTTTGAAAGACTAATTACAAAACGTGTTAATAACGGAGGTCCGCCAGAATACCAAGACGACGTAAGAGACGAAGCATATAAGTATGTAACTGACTTTGATGTTGCGGTAGACGCAGGTGCTAATGTAGGACTATGGGCAAAGCCACTAACACAGAAGTTTAATAAAGTAATTGCGTATGAGCCGTTAGAGCAAGTGTATTCTTGCTTAGAAAAAAATGTTGCCGGACTACCAGTTGAAATTCACAAATACGCAGTAGGCAATGATAACACCGTAGTGGAAATGGTGTATGATAGTTCAAACACAGGCGGAAGCTTTGTTAGCGCTGTTGGCTCCGGCAGTATTCAAATCAAACGCATAGACGATTTAGATTTGCCTAAGTTTGGATTATTTAAAATAGACTGCGAGCGACACGAACTTGAAGTTCTCAAAGGTGCAACAGAAACTATTCTAAAATATAAACCTATTATTGTATGCGAGCAGCAGGCAGACACTAACTACTGCGCCGGCGATTATCTAAGATCGTTAGGAGCAACAGAAATTACAAATGTAAGAAAAGATTACATTTTTGGTTGGAACTAATATGGAAAACGTTAACCCATTTAAAATTTTCATTGGCTGGGACAGGCGTGAAGATATTGCTTACCAAGTTGCTAAGAAGAGTATCGAAGATCGTGCTTCGATACCAGTAGAGATTATTCCTCTGAAGCAGCACAAATTAAGAGACACAGGTATATACACTCGTCCTACAGATAAACTAGCAAGTACTGAATTTACTTTTACAAGATATCTAGTACCTTATCTTGCTGACTACGAAGGTTGGGCATTGTTTATTGACTGTGATTTTTTATTCCTAGATGACGTAGCAAAGCTTGTAGAACAGATTGACGATAGCTATGCTATTATGTGTGCGCAGCATCAGTACACTCCTAAGCCAGGTCGAAAGATGGACGGAAAACTCCAAACTATCTACCCAAAGAAAAATTGGTCAAGTATGATGCTGATTAACTGCGAGCATCCGAAAAATATAAATGAACTAACTTTAAATAATGTTAATAATGAAAACCTCAACGGTGCACACTTCCACAGATTTTCTTGGTTGCCAGATAGCAGTATTGGACAAATAAGTCACGAATGGAATTGGTTAGTTGGTTGGTATAATGAGCCAGACGACGGAGCGCCGAAAGCACTCCACTACACAGAAGGTGGGCCGTGGTTTGATAACTACAAGGATTGTGAATACGCAGCTGAATGGAATAGCGTAGCTATTGACTTTTATAAAAGCGAACTTGACCAAAGAAATAGTTCTATACGAGACCTTAGGAATCGTGATGTAACAATATCTGATATTAACTATTCTGATGATATCAAAGCACAAGTGACTGAGTTTACACACAGCTTAGTTGACCCAGAAAATAAATTTTTTAAAAAAAAAGTAAATGAAGATATGAAAAAGAAAAGTAAAGTTGCTGCTATTAACACTAGCGAAATTAACCTAACGCATAAAGGCGAGACGTTAGAATACGACGGTGTGTTATCTTCGCTAGCCTTTGGAAGTAACGGATACATAAGCAGTTGGGAAGACGAAAAAGAATCAGACAACGCACTGATTATTAGAGGTGTAGGTAAAAAATCAAGAGAAGCAATTCAGCATTGCTGGAACACTAACAGAGATTTCTATTACATCGACACTGGATATTTTGGAAATCCTAAACTAAAAATGTATCATAGATTAACTAAAAATAATTTACAGTTTAGTAGTGAGCTTATTGATAGACCAGATGATAGACTAGTGCGCACTAACACTAAAATTAAAAAGCATAACCCTGGGTCAAAAATTTTAATATGTCCGCCCAGTGATAAAGTTATGATGATTTTTGACATGCCTGATGCAAAAACTTGGACACAACATATTGTAGAAGAAATAAAAAAATATACAGACAGGCCGATCGAAGTGAGACTGAAACCTGAGTCACGGACAGAACGACAAAATTCTAATACAATACAAGATGCGTTAGCTGACGCTCATTGCCTTGTAACTTACAATAGTATAGCAGCAACAGAAGCTTTGATAAACGGAGTGCCTGCTATTGCTTTAGGACCTAATGCTGCTTCTATGTTGTGCCCTAACACTTTAGAAAATATCGATAATATAGAATATCCTGATACATCTTTAATATATTCTTATCTTTCAAACTTAGCATACAATCAGTTTACTGAGCGAGAATTACGTAACGGTACTGCTTGGCGAATAGTCAATGAAAGTAATTAGCTATATTAGCACTATTCCTCCTAAAAACAAAAACGAAGAAAAGTTAAATCTATTAACCAACTTTGCTAACGGAGTAACACGCAACGGCGACAAGGGATTAATCCATCGAGGATTTGAGCCTTTGCCTTGTGATGTAGCAAT
>Ga0115565_10002840_pt1 | contig 12752 bp, 9 predicted proteins | sample COGITO_mtgs_1105_FD_87199 | JGI IMG/M metagenome (GOLD analysis project Ga0115565, IMG submission 87199) | Pelagic marine microbial communities from North Sea - COGITO_mtgs_110530 | ecosystem: Environmental > Aquatic > Marine > Epipelagic | place: Germany:Helgoland, sampling site Kabeltonne... | reverse complement strand
GCAGGAACAGGAGCAGGAACAGGAGCAGGAACAGGAGCAGGAACAGGATGCTCAGGAGCAGGGACAGGAGCAGGTAAATATGGTGATCGTTGATGGTAATGCTACGGGACCGGGGAAACGAAAGCCTGACGAGAGCGGACTAACCGGATCTGATCAACATACAAAAATCCCAACTACGGATAGAAATAACAAAGGCGGTAAAAGAAAACAAACAAGAAAAAGAAGTAGTAAAAAGAGTAAAAAGAGTAAGAAAACGAAAAGGATGAAAAAAGTAAAAAGAACAATGAAAAAGAACAAAGGAAAGAAAGGGAAAAAAGCATCACGCAAAAGACGTTAAATAATTGTAAAATGTGTAAATAATTTCATAATACAAGTGAATTAAAATGTATTATGAAAATTGTATGATTTGGATTGGTTTGGATTGGATTGGATTGGATTGGATTGGATTGGATTGGATTGGATTGGATTGGACAAAACATTTGATATTTAAAAAATACCAAGAATTTTATTTTGTGTTTTATCTTCTTCTCTTTCTTTTTCGGTAGATTCGTATTGAACTGGGAAAGAAGTTATTTTATCTTTATTTTTTTCACAAGATAACTTTTTTTGGTCATATTTAAAGCAATTACCAACATCATCTTGAATAACAATATCTTTGTATGTATTAGGGGAAGGGTACATATACACCGTTTTTCGGTCAGCACCCAGGGTATAAACAAATAATATACCAATAAAAAAACTAAATAAAAAAAGTTTTAAATCAATCATATCACAAAATCTACTTAACATATTTATAATATATTTAACGTATAATATAAATTTGTCAGTAATATAAATTAACTGGGGTTGTAAATAATATTTTTTTCTTCTTAATCTTCTTCTTAATCTTCTTCTTAATCTTCTTCTCAATCTTCTTCTTATTCATCATCATCATCGTTCCCATTCCCATAATTATCGTCATCACTATCAGTTTCGTATTCATTTGTCTTAGGTCGTAATTCAATTACTTCATTTTGTGGTGCAATGTTCCCTTCATCAATAACAACTTCTTCTAAATCCTCATTATTATTATTACTATTATTATCATCATTATTATCATTATTATTATTATTATTATTATTATTATTAGTAGCAAGACCATCCGCATTATTATTATTAGTCCCATCATCCTCAGCCCCATCATCATCATCTTCCTCATTATTTTGATTACGTTTTGTTTCTTCACTATCTTCAACAATAAAACTATTAACACTATCTTTTTTTTTGCCATTCTGCAAAACCGTTGGATCTTCAATACTCGCCCAAATATGCTGGTACAATTCAAATAAATTAGGTCGTTGAAATAATTTATATTCAATTGTCCCAGCTCTTTCTTCACCAGTATTAATTTCTCTACTTATGATTTCTTGAAAACTATATCTTAAATTCTGCAATTGTTGTTTTTGCGGAAAAACTTTACATTTAATAAGTTCAATATAATCTTGCAAAAGTTGTTGTGTATGTGTTTTAGCGTATTTTTGTAATAATTGAGAGCTTGCTTGTTTTAATCTATTAATTTCGCTAATTTTAGAAATCATCATATGTTCGCGTTCTTTATTTTCCTCAATATTCCCTTTATATAAAAGTAACCCGGTATAAAATTCAGAATCAGTATTGAATTCATCATTCAAATTTTGAAATTCGTTGATTGCTTCTTCTTCGTCAATGAATTCATATGTAAGGTCTGCTCGTATTTTAATAATCTTTTGTCTTAATTCCTCTAATGATTTATTATATTGTTGAATACCATCATTAATATGGATAAAATTCGGAATAACAATTTCTAATTTATCGGGGCACGGCATATTTTTGTCGCCACACATAATAATTAAACGGTTGCCTTTTTTAATAAATTGTGTATTTACACTACGTTTGCAATATATACAGGGTTGCTTAAATTTAGCCAGTTGTTTTTGAATTTCCCCATTATTATCAGCGTATTTTTTATGAATTTTGTCAATTTTATCCTGGCGTTCTTGTTCGTAATTTGATTTATATTCATAGAATTTATTAATCGCTTTTTTTGTACGTTCATCAATCAACATAACTATTTACTAATATATATATATAAATTTTAATTTAATAATAACACATATAGATATATTTATAATAGATATATCTATAATAAGAATGAGTGTAACTGCTATAAAGAAGGTTGATATTTGTTGTGGTTTGGCGTGGGGGGATGAAGCAAAAGGAAAGATAGTGTCGCAATTAGCAAAAAGTAATGCGTATGATTTTGTATGTCGTTGGAATGGTGGGAATAACGCCGGTCATACAGTGTATGTAAAAAAGAATAAATATAAGACGCACTTAATACCAAGTGGTGTATTTTATGGCGTGAAATCAATTATAGGACCAGATTGTGTTGTAAATATCAAAAGTTTTTTTGAAGAAGTGGATTATTTGAACACCAATGGGTTTAATACAGACCTTATAAAAATTAGTCCAAACGCTCATATTGTAACAGATGAGCATATTGAGCAAGATATAAATGAATTAAATAAAGAGCAAGGAACAACTAAACGCGGAATAGCACCTTGTTATAGTGATAAATATAGAAGGGTTGGGTTACAAGTAAAAGATATACCTGAATTGAAAGAATATTTATGGAATGGGGAATTATATGGAAACGTACTATGCGAAGGGGCGCAAGGTTTTTGGTTAGACATAAACGAAGGAAATTATCCTTATACAACGTCGAGTGTTACATTGCCGTATAGTGCATGTAGTTTGGGGTTTAGTCCAAAGTTGATTGATGATATATATGGTGCAGTTAAAATATATGATACTCGTTCTGGGATTGACCCATTTTTCCCCGATGAATTATTAGACAACGTAGAATTACATAAAATTGGAGAGGTGGGAGAAGAATATGGTGTAACAACAAAACGGCGTCGAAAAGTGAACTGGTTGAATTTGAATAAATTAATATATGCAATAAATGTATCTGGTGTGAATATTTTGATAATATCCAAAGTGGATATATTAGAGCAGATTGGAGTGTTTAAATTATATTATGATGATATTGTAGTAACATATGGTAATATGAATGAAATGAAAGAATATATAACATTAAAAATCGGGTCGGAATGTCCAAATGTGTCTTCCATTAAATTTTCAAACAACCCTTACACATCGTATACGATTGACTAATTATTGACGAATGGTTATCATCTAAATATTGTATATATATTCGCGCTAATAATACATAGTGTGCCAAATAGTTTTTGTAAAGTAATAACCTCGTTATTTAGAACGACGCCGTAAATATATGACATAACAATCCCAAAGTAAGATAATATAGCATATGTATATGTATCCAACCTAGAAATTGAATAGAACCTTAAATAATATCCGATTATTCCTATAAATGAATTTAACCCTAAGGACAACGACATACCACTATATAAGGTAGTTTTGCTTATTTTTTCCCATAAGAAAAATGTAAGTACGATTGCCCCAATAAAATATGATAAAAATAGATGGTTCCAATTATTATTCGTTTTTATATTCCGGATTAAATAAAATATAACTGCTTCTGTGAATGCAGCAAGTAATGCGGTAATAATTCCTTCATTCCAATAATGTTCTTTTAAATTCTTACCATCCTTAAATATATTTGCCCGACCATTTGCTCCATATTTGTGCAAGAGTTCGTCTAATTCCGCGTTTGTATTTTCACTATTTGTATTATCTGATTGTGATGAACCATTGATGTCATTTGCAATCAGATAAACACCAAATAATGAAACAAAAATAATAGGGGAAAAATAAGTTCCCGATAACAATAATATTATGATTGGGTATAAATAAAAGATAGTGGTTGCAATCCCGCTATCTAATAACTGAAAACTACGATATGAAGTATAAACGTGTATAAGCGTAATAACCGACAGCATCAATCCATCAAACGACCTTATTGATTTATATACAAAGCCCCAGTCGATAAAGAATGCAGAAAAAATAACATATGAAAAGTATCTACTCCATAATTGTAATATTAAATCCAAATTTATTTTCTTGACAATTATAGGGTAAAAACTCAACAATGTTTCGCCAAGTAATTTGCTAAGGATATTCGTAATCGTACTCATAATATAATTTATATATATAATGTGAATATTTATATATATATATTATCCAAAAATATCCAAAAAATATCCAAAAAATATCCAAAAATTATTGATTGTACAGACGTCTAGCAATTGTTTCATATTCGTTGTTAAAAGCAGGTAAGTTTGTGATTGTATTTCTATTTACTTTTTGTGTTGCTTGGTAATTTTTAATTTTGGATAAAATATATTCTTGTTTTTTTCGGTCTTTTATTTCTTCCTCTTCCTTAGTAAGTTTGCCTTTATACTTATATCTAAGAAATAATCCAACTACAACAAAGATGGAAATAGTGACAAAAATATTGTAATAAATGTTGTAGTATTTTTCTTTGAATTCGTGACATTTTTTAAGCGACTGTCTAAAAAAGAATTGCACACCTGGTTCTACTAAATTAGCTCCATAACTCATAATATATAATTATATATTATGAATATTTATTTGTTCTATATTTGTTCTATATTTGTTCTATATCTAAAATTTAGCATTACTATAATTCAAGAAATGTAGAACAAACATATATGATAGTATACCTACTAAAATAGAAATGATTGGGAGCGATAATATAGATTTTGTTTGATACCCAACTCCAAATGGTTTAATACTATCATCGGGGTTAAATAGGAAGGAAGGTTTGGTGTAAATTAAACTAAACATAATTAACAAATAAATAATAATGGTTACACCCACCTTTTGTTGTTTCATTACATAAATAAAATTGGACATATAAGTGCTATATCTATATATATATTACATTTGAAGATTTTAAATATAATAAAATTTTAAATATAATAAATTTATTCCTCGCTTAAATCTTCTCCATCTTCGCCTAAATTTGATAAATCTGCCTCTTCTTGTTCCTGCTCTTCTTGTTCCCGCTCTTCTTGTTCTTGACCGGTAAATTGCTTTCTTTCTTCTTCTTGTGTGCGAGCATCATACACAAATAAACTTTTTTGTAGACCCTTGCCCCATTTTCCTAATTTATGTAATCTCAAAAATTCATCCACTTCTCCTTCATCATCATTCATACCCTTTAACTTTGCTGTCATCTGGTCCTTTTCCCTTTCTTTAGAACGTAACGTTTTATCCATAATTTGTTCAAAATTAATCGTTTGGTTCTTAAATTCAATTAATAGTCGTTCAATTAAACTATTTAGAAATATTTTGGAATTCAGTTTGCAATCCGCATTTGTAATGGTATCAATGTTTTCTTGAATTATATATAGCAAATATAAGATACTGTAAATATAAATATAAATTTCCATATGTTTTAAATCTTTGGGTAAAGAGAAGGTGTTGATCCAAGATATATGTTCATTTAATGGAATATTAATTTTATGAAACAGTTCTTGGGTAATAGAATTAACATTATGTAATGTATCCATTTTTTTATTAAAATCCGATAAAATGATAGCATCATTTTTATATAATCCCCAATGTTTAGGAACAACATATGGGTTATTAACTACCTCTACGGTTTCAGTAAAATTCTTAAAGGATTTTATTTTAATAATATTTATTATTATTTTGAACGTATTCACTAATTGTATTGGGTTAGAATCCGATTTATTCTTACTCCAATTTAAAAAGATAGTTTTTAAATTATCAAAGAACATATCATATTTTTGTGATGTTTTCCTTCTCCCTTTGACATTTGGTAATGTTTGTAAATTTTTCGTAATACTATCTTTCATTTTTTGTATTTGATTGAAAATATAACTTTCCATTTTAGAAATTTTGGATTTAAATTTATCTTCTAATTCTGGGGAACCTTCGCAAGGTATATCCTTTATCAGTTCATGTAATTTATCAACAAAATTTTCAAATTTAGGTGTTAAATCTTCCTTTACACATATAGCTATTTTGTCTTCGTCGTCATCTTTGTCTTTGTCTTTGTCTTTGTCTTTATCCTGTAATTGGCAATCAATTCTATCTTGCATTCTACGCTGTAATGTTTCGCATAAAGACATATTAATATGGGTGTCCATTTTAACAATATTTTTTTTATGAATATACGTTGTATCTATTTTCTCTGGTTGGAACATCTTATTTCCATTGTCTTCATTATTGAGTGATACATTATTATTATTATTATTATTATTATTATTATTATCATCATCATCATCATCATCATCATTATCATCATCATCTATAATATTTTGTTCAATGTATTTCTGTCTATATGTATGAACGGCATCATTAAGTAGTATAGTATCATAACTATTAGGCGGATTTGGTACAAATTTACGTGTATTTTCATTCGAATAATAACAATTCGGTTTACTATTTAACCGTGTAGTATTTAACATATTATTAATTTCTCGTGATTGGTCAATGTATGAATCATATGACCTATTATTTTCACGGAAATACGCATCAACCGTTGAATGATTAGACATACAACAAGTATTATTTTTATGTATTTTATTTCCAATAAAATGTAATTCTTCCTTTGAAACAGTATTGTGCATTTCATATAGGATATAATAGGATAACTCAATTATTTTTGATGTAGCAATCATTCTATTTTCAAATGACATGTACGGTTCTTTAATTTTGGTAGATAATGGGTTGTATGATGGTAATTTAATATTACCTTGATATGGCATAAACAATTTATAATTGAATGACCCTTTATATTGAACATCAACTTGTTTTTCAACAGCAGATTTTCTCTCTGATAAAAATCGGTTTATATCGCTTTTAAATTCCCCCCTAGCTAATTTTACAATATATGGTTTTAAAGTAGTAACAACTTCTTCAACTTTCATAGAATTAATAAGTTCATTCAACTTCAACTCTTTAAAGACACATACAACAAATTCAACCGTTTTCATATTCGTTTCATCGTATAGTGGGAACCCAAATATAAATGGAATACACGACCCCGAGTATCTAATTACCGAAATATCAAATATTTGCAATTGAATATTTATTACAATGGCAGCCATAGATAAAACAACTTTCGCAATCTCTGCTTTTTCTTGCAATGCAGGACTTCTGTTGTAAAAGTTAAGTATTTTAATGACAATTTCAACTTTATTTTCTAATATAATACCTGTGAAATTTTCACTTTTCGACAACAATGTATATATATCATTTGCATCTGTTGAAGTAAACATAACATTATCATCTTGGTCCTTTGAAGTAGTTTCAATTAATTTGTTTTTAAATTCTTCGTAATTTTCTAATTCGGAAACAGATAATTCAAATTCGTCATCATCTGTTGGTTCCTCTGGTTCCAATACTGCGTGAGTAGTGATTTTAGAACCACCCTCAGTATACCCTTCATCAAAACTATAATCAATATCGCATATTTTATAACCAGACCCAGATTTTGCATCAACCCAAAAACCACCATCATCGCTTAATTCGCCTTGTGTATTTTTTATTCTCTCTAATTCTCTGGTATAGTTTCCACCCTGGCCTACAAACGCGTTCGCCAATTCATATAGAAATAATGGCAAAATTGCCTGGTTTGTGTCTTTGCAATATAACATATATTTATTTTCCGAAATAGCGTCAGAATTAGAACTATTTGGTTTCCTAAGGAATTTGTTAACAAACATAATAATCTCTTGTTGTTTGGTTGCAAAATCTTCATTCCCTAATATTTGGTCACGCATCGAATGAAGCGGGCTAATAATAGACATATCTTGAAAGTTATAGAAATTAGATATTCGGTTTGCTTTGTCCGAATATTTATATAATAATTTATTATTCAACACTTGTTGTCTTCTCAATTTCTCTCCCATATGAGAGATCAATAATTTGAGTTCTGTCTCCTTTTTGGAATAAACATGTTTAAATTCCAGTATCATTTGATCGACAAATACCTTGTTTATTTTCTCTCTTTTCTCTCGGGTAGATAAACAATCAGAACCATTAGATGAAATGTTGCCATCGTAACCACAATCAATTGTTTGCGGACATCTATTCCCATCCATAAGTAGAGAGAAATTATTCATATGTTGTGATGTTGCCTCCTCGTCTAATACCCATCTTCTATTTATTCTTTTGTATATTCTGATAGAAACTAATTCATCATCATATAGTTCTAATAATGCATAATCACCATTGCTAATCATCCTTTTACCATTTATAATTGTTTTTGCCATATCAAGCGCACCATCTTCATCCAAGTTGTGTACTTCCTTCATTTTTTCGGACAAATACGTTTCGAATTGTTCATTTGTCATATTTTTCTTTTCATCCGCATAAATATGCATAGCGTCATAATATGTATCATCAAATTCTTTATCATATTGTATGTCCTTATCATTATCGTCTTCTAATTCTTCTTCCGAAATATATTTCTTCGACAATTTAATATTTATCTCACATTTACCCGAACCATAATTTACAGAATTGCCATTTTCATTATTACCATTCAAAGAACCTAAATATGTTTTGTAATTTTCCATCATACTTTCAAAATTGTCATTCACAAGTGAAGCGTTTCCATATGATATTAAATGTGTTAGAAATCTTAAATTGTCTATACTATTCGCGTGTGTAATAAAGGACGAATTTGTAAATTGTCTTTCAATAAATTCGGATGTAGTGTCGTCATTTTTAGAATACGTTGCAATATCTTCAGGTTTAACAATAAGGCCTTTATCTAAGAATATAACGAATGCATTATAATAATCTTTATTACTAGAGTTTGGGTGTTTTTTTTTATACATTTTTTTCCAATTTTCATCTATATCAAGTTCCTTTGGTTCTTCTTGCAGTAGTTGCCGTTTATTAGTGTTATTTGTTCCATCTATACCATCAAACCGTATCAGTTGTTCACGCAAATACGTTTTAACTAATAAATCGGTTAATAAATCATTTTCTTCTTGTGTACCTTTTCGTTTATCAAATATATAATTATAGAACGTGTTTTTCTGAAAAATGTCGGAATAACGGTCTTGATTTAAACGGGAAATATTATTATAAATCCTCTTATGTTTATTAAAAAATGAAAAAAAGTCGCGTTTGATAGAATATATTATATTTTTAATTGAAATATAATCATCATAGCTAATATTATCGTGATTGATAGTATATTTTACTAATTCATTTATCGTATTGTTAACACTTAATGGGGTCCTCTCTGAATCTTTAGTAATATGGTTCATATGTATTAATTTACTTGTTACTGGTAGGTCACGTTGTAATAATTCTTTCAAATCTTCTTGCTTTCCCGATTTAATGTGGTGTTTATATTGGTTTAAATTTGTTTCATCCACCTTTTTCTTATTCCCTTTAAATATGATATTATTATTAGTGTCATTAAAAATATTGCTTATTAATTTTCTTTTACCCGATTCTATTATTTTTGTCATTATGTTTATATTAGGTGAATTCACATATTGTATTGAAAACAGTTTTACAGGTAATGTAATGTAACTATCAAAAGTAACTGTTTCGCCACTTAAATGTCTGTCTAATGTATTAAATACATTTGTCCCGGTGGCATCTGTTCGTGATAAATTACCGTTATTGTTAGCGATTGTATTAATATCGTGTTTTGAATTGAATATACTAAACGCGAATTCATCATTAGATGATATATAAGGATTAATCACATCGTCAATATACGTTCTAAATTTTTGCTCTCTTGTTGTTTGATACTCATTACTATACCTTAAATAATTATTTACGTCCGTTATAATATTAGAATTTACAAACATACCACCATCGGTATTATTATCATATATTTTCCTCTGCATCACCCCTCCATAATATAACCATAATGGTTGTGCGTTATTATTATCTAAAATGTTATCAGATATGATAGTATTTGATGATTTTTTTAAGATATTACTAATATTACCATTTTTATCAAAATTCGAAAATTGTTCCCTAAGTAATGTTACACGTTCAACGTATACTTGTACTTCCTTGTGTACCATAGGGGTTCGTTTTTTTAATTCGATACTGTTGATAACACTGCCAATTAAATCATCCAATTGCATTTTCAACCCATAACGCATTTCTTTTGGCGGTACCTTAGAGGTTGTTTCAACAAATCCCAAATCCTCCCCCAAAGTATTATTATCTAATAGGTCATCAAATTCTACATTTGAGTGTTCGCCTTGTTCAACGTGAGGTTCTCCATCGTGAGGTTCATTCATATTATTTGCGTGTTCAACTGATAAATTTTCGTTTATTTCCCCATTATTTTCCCCATTAATCGGTTGCTGTTTTTCTTCAATATCTTCTTCGCCAGTTCTTGTAACTTCATAAATGTTTAATCCATCATTTTGTTTCGTTGTTAATGTTTTTGGTTTTTCTCTCAGTTCTATTTTATCAATATTATATTCCTCTTTTAATCCAGAATATTCAAAGTCTAAATAAATATAACTTTCGTCTGGGTGTAATTTTATTTCTATCATATCACGCTCTTTACTTACTATTTCTCCAACAACAATAAATGGCACATCTCCTTTAAAATATATGTTTATCCATTTTCCTTCAACTAACCCATTTATTTCTGCATACCCTTTACTTTCAGACCGGTGTATAATTTCAATTCCTTTAATTGATTTATCGCTAAATTCGCCATCAATAATATTTAAATTTTCAATGGTAAATTCATCACGTAGTTCCAACCGTTTTCCATCTATATAAGTAATTAAAAATAATTTATTATGCAAACTATCATTTGATGGGGACGTTAATTGAATTATATCTCCGAGATTTAATGATATTGAATTTCTTTCCATTATTATTATACTACTATATAATGTAAATAGAAATTTATCTTCAAATATAAATAAAAAATTTACATCTTTGAAGATTTACACATTTGCGAACATATATCACAACAAATTGTCCCTTACATTGTTTTATTGTTTTATTGTTTTATTGTTTTATTGTTTTATTGTTTTATTATTTTATTGTTTTATTATTTTATTGTTTTATTGTTTTATTGTTTTATTGTTTTATTGTTTTGACCAATTATATTACACAATCGAATACACAAATGAAGATGTAATATATATTTGTATTTGTATATAAAAAATTCAATATATAGATATTATTATTATGAGTATAGATAATCAATTATTAGAAAAATATAATGTAAAATTATATAGTAACGAGCATACAACATATGATATAATTAATGATTTCATAAAAAACAACCAAAATGAACAACCCTTTTATATAATCGACATCGGGGAAATCATAACAGCGTATGAAAAATGGACAACCTGCTTCCCAAACATTAAACCATATTACGCTGTAAAATGCAATCCAAACCCTGTATTATTAACAGTTTTAAATTGTCTGGGTACTTATTTTGATTGTGCGTCTGAAAATGAAATTAAATCAATACTTGAGCTGACGAATGACCCCAATAAAATTATATTCGCTAACCCGTGTAAAATGTCCTCGCAAATTAAATACGCTCGCGCAAATGAGGTGGATTTGATGACGTTTGATTGTGAAGATGAACTATATAAAATCAAATTATATCATCCATACGCGAAATTAATATTACGATTAGCAGTGGATGATAGTAAAAGTGTATGTAAATTTAACTGTAAATTTGGTTGTAAATTTGAAAATATAGAATTTTTAATTAACATATTGAATATATTAAAATTACAATTAGTTGGATTTAGTTTTCACGTTGGTAGTGGTTGTAAAAGTGTCGAAAGTTATTATACGGCTATTCAAACATGTCGATATGCGTATGATATAGCTATTAAACACAATATGAATATTCATATTATAGATATTGGTGGTGGTTTTCCTGGGATTTATTTAGATAACGACCCAGTGAATATCGAACATATCGCAGACACAATAAATAAGGCACAACACGATTTTTTTAGTAGCGAAATTACAGAAAATAAAATTCATTTTATATCAGAACCAGGGCGGTATTTTGTTGAAAAATCGCATACATTAATATTAAATGTGATTGGTAAAAAACGAGAGGTTGTAATGAACGATGATACAAACGAAAGTGAAGAAACACGAGTATATTACCTAAATGATGGCGTGTATGGTTCGTTTAATTGTATTTTTTTTGACCATAAAATACCAACAATTTTACCATTTAATAAAAGGAATGAACAAAAACTATATAAAAGTAAAATATTTGGACCCACTTGTGACAGTATTGATTTGATATCCGACGGAACTATGTTGCCTGAATTATCGATTGGCGAATGGGTTTATGTTGAAAATTTTGGTGCATATACTACTGCTGCGAGTTCCGCATTTAATGGCTTTATTACAACCGATTTTAAATATATATTGCGAAATTAGAGGGACAATTACAATAAATTACAATAAATTACAATAAATTACAATAAATTAAAATAAATTGAAATAAGATATATACATTCCATTATTAGCATTAATTAAATATTATTCGTATAAGATGAATACAACTATGATTTGCCCCAAAGATTTTATTAGATACAATGCAGGAGGTGACATTGTGAAAGTACACAGTGTTCTTGGTTCGCGTAAAGAGAAATTGTATACACAGATTCGCTATAAAAAAGAAATTTTAGATAAATCGGAGGAGAATGGCAATTATTATAGTGATTATAAATCGGTGATTACCAATAAAAATGACGATGTCATCAGTT
>Ga0115565_10002834_pt1 | contig 12769 bp, 17 predicted proteins | sample COGITO_mtgs_1105_FD_87199 | JGI IMG/M metagenome (GOLD analysis project Ga0115565, IMG submission 87199) | Pelagic marine microbial communities from North Sea - COGITO_mtgs_110530 | ecosystem: Environmental > Aquatic > Marine > Epipelagic | place: Germany:Helgoland, sampling site Kabeltonne... | reverse complement strand
TAAATATGGTGAGTAATTCTCAAAGTATTCGAACTTATTATCAACGCGACCTTACATTTCAACCTATTAATCCTCCTGATCCTTCGGTTTATCTATTTAGGATTGTTCTACCCGATTTAGGATTTTTCAATAGTGCTAAAAATTCGGATGCTACTTATTTAACTAAAAATTATGGCGCACAGGTTGTTGCCCAAGCATTTTATACAAAAGACAGTAATCTACGTATTTATGAAGATATGTTTAAAAAGAATCGTAGCGCATTTCTTCGTCTTGAAACTGCTATTCGACATTATGAGTAATTTTATACTATATAACTTTTTCGAGTGTTAATATAAATGGGGAAAAAATCTAAAACGCAAAAGAAACGGCAAAAATATAGACCGCAAGAATGTTCTGATAATATGACCTTTCAAGAATGTGAACTTGCTATCTTACGTCAAGCCGTTGATACAAATGAGAAAATAACCGGTCAAAAAATCGCAAGTAGTGAGGAAATTGTTAAAATGATTGAGATTGTTGAAGAATTCTTGAAAAATAAAAATTTGCTTTGCTACGGTGGAACAGCTATCAATAATATACTTCCAAAACACGCACAATTCTATAACAAGGAATATGAAGTTCCCGATTATGATTTTTATTCCGATGACGCATTAAATCACGCGAAAGAATTAGCCGATATATATCACGCAGCTGGTTATGAACACGTCGATGCTAAATCTGGCGTTCACGCAGGCACATTTAAAGTTTTTGTTAATTTTATTCCTATGGCCGACATCACACAAATGCACAAGGAATTATTTAACCGCTTATCAAATGACGCTATCTCTGTAACTGGAATAAAATATGTACCCGCAGATTTCTTACGTATGGGTATGTATCTCGAATTATCTAGACCCGCCGGTGATATCAGTCGTTGGGAAAAAGTTCTCAAACGTTTAAACCTTTTAAATAAATTTCGTCCCATGAAAGTGGATTATGATTGTTCAAAAGTTGACTTTCTTCGTAAGATGGAATCTAACCAAGGTTCCGCAAAAATTTACGAAGTCATTCGCGATACTTTCATAGATCAAGGTGTCGTCTTCTTTGGTGGTTATGCTGCTAGTCTTTACTCTAGACAAATGTCCAAGAAGGGTCGGAAATTTGTCGAAAAAATTCCCGATTTTGACGTTTTATCAAACAATCCACAAGATTGTGCTACAAATGTTGTCGAACGATTAAATGATGCTGGTTTTAAAAACGTGAAAACGAAACTTCATCCTGCTATTGGAGAAATAATCTCTGAACACGTGGAAATCAGTATGAAAGATGAAATTCTCGGATTTATATACAAACCTGTCGCATGCCATAATTATAATACCATTCAAATCAAGAACGCAGAGATTAATGTCGCTACCATTGATACCATTATGAGCTTTTATCTCGCCTTTTTATTTGTCGATACTGGCTATTATTTCTATGACCGCATTCTATGCATGGCTCGTTATCTATTTGAACTTGAACAGAGTAATCGTCTAGCACAAAATGGTGTATTACAGCGCTTCGGTCCAAAATGTATTGGACATCAAGAAACTATGGAAAATATTCGTGCGAATAAAACCGCCAAATTTTTAGAATTGAAACAAGATCGGAATTCAAAAGACTTTCAAACCCTCTTTTTAAATTATTCTCCTGCGAATAGTGATAAAAACAAGGCGGAAAAAGAAGAAAAAGAAAAAGAAGAAGAAAAGTCCAAGAAAGATAAAAAAACCAGTGCGAAGAAAAAGACGAAGAAAAAGACGAAGAAAGAGGGGTCTCCAAAGGGCCTTAAGGGACTATTAAAAACCTTTTATTCTTCGAAATCAAAATAATACAAAATTGATTTTTAATTAAATACAGTATTTATTATACTATATTTAATACTAATAATGAATAACAGTAGACAAGTCGTTTTGTCTCTTTATCGTGCGAAAATACGTATATGTAAGGACTTTGGATATATACTTGGTAACAAATTGGACGAAAAACACGTCACAGATGTTCATCATCCGCGTTTCAAAAAATTAATTAAACAACACAGGAAACGTAATTTGGGAGGATATTTAATGGATAACATTCAGTTTCATTATAAAACATATAAATATGTGAACGACCCATATATGATAAATGAATTAATTGACGATGGATTTATTCATTTGCGTAAACTCAACGATTATCACCTCAAATATAGACACAGGATACAAAAATATTAAATGTTACTCAATCTTGTCCACGCCGACTGCATAAAATAATAGATTCCACCAAATAATACACTCTTGAATACTAAACCGGATATTTTGAAATTACCGTCTTCGCTGTATAAATTCGCAAACGCCAAGTATTTTCTTATCCACGTATTTACTATCGGCATTTGGAATATAAAATAGATTACTCCCACTAATATCGGCACTTGAAATGAACTAATCGTCTCTTGGGCTGTCTCTTGACGGTATTTTTTTTCCCGATGCATACGGAGTTCCGTTGTATTCTCACGTTCATAGTCTTTAATATAATCTGACGTAAGTTTTACACTGGGTATATGGTTTGGTATTATTTGTTCATCGTGTTGATACTCTAATGTATTTTGTGGAATGTCTCTTGACGGCAATGTCTGTTGCGGCATATTTTCTACCGTGTAATTTGTCTGTTGTTGATTTCTTTGGGGTGATGGCTCCGGTAGAGGCATTCCTTCGGGTGTTACTGTGTGATTACCATACGGATTTGGATGAGGATTTATGGGTTGATAATTTAAATTTTCATCTCCTCCTCCAGATTCATTGTTGGGAAATTGTGGCTGCGCGGATATATTTCCATAAAATTCATTACTAACCTGCTGTGTAGAAACAGGTTGTTGTTGTATCATATTTTGTATATGACCTCCTTGAGGTTGCTGACTCATTCGTCTAGTTACGTTTTGAGAATCGGGCAATTCCGCAATCATGGTTGTTGTTCCAGACATTAATTAAAACTATATATTAAATAATATTAAATGTGATTCTTATAATCGCATTTAATTGTGAAAAAAAGTTCTTTTTTTTTTAAACAATATCTATCGTTTGTTTATTTTTATCACACATTGTGGATACGGCATTATATGAAAAACATTTTTCACCGTGTTTATATACTTTTCCATCGATATCACCTAAAATCGGTCCTTTAAATGTTAAACAATTTTTATCGGTGCAGACCTTTTTAAACAATGTTGCTAAACCCAAACCTATTAAAATTGATATTATTATTTTTCCTAAAGCCGTATGTAGTAATCGTCTAAAATTCATTAATATATATATACCTTGGATTTTTACCCATTCTCATAAATTATACGCTTACCCTTGGACAGGAATTGTTGATATACCTAAAGGATCAATCGGACACGTTACCTCTTTATGTTGAAATGTGAAACATTGATGTGCCTTGTCTCTGTACAGCATCAATTCTTCGTTTTCTGGTGTCGGATATATATGAATGGTTCGATTATCACCTGTAGTCAGTTGAACGACTAAAAGTCCAATTGCGAAACTTACGATTAATACTTGAATGTTTATATATTTGGATATCTTAAACATGTTCTATAGATAAATAGGACAAATATTTATTTATAAAAATATTCAAGGATATTGGTGTTTTATAAAACACTATTCATAATTAGACCGAAGCACTATTATCATTCGATTTATTCTGCTCTTTCTCCTTACGTGCCTTCTTTTTAAGGCGTTTCTTTTGACTTGCTGATAAAACATTGGGATCTCGCACCGCCGATTTCTCTTGTTTGTCTCCATCTATTGAAAACAATGATCGTTCGAAATTTGGGTCGTTTCTCATTAATGTAGCTTGTTCCGTTTCACGTCGAATTCTAATGGCTTCGGTTTCCAATTGTTTCACAACTTCTTGTTGTTTTCTAGCAAGTGCTTTTGCCTTAAGACGGTCCTTCATTGATACCTTTTTCTGCATCGCGTCAAGCGCACTCGTGTTTATTTTTGCTCCTTTTGGAATATTCATGCCCATCGATTTCGCCATAGTTTTAAACATATCTCCCATTCCTCCTCCTCCTCCTTCACCAAACATACTAGCCAATCCTCCTAATCCTCCTGCTCCTCCTCCTTCACCAAACATACTAGCCAATCCTCCTGCTCCTCCTCCTTCACCAAACATTTCTCCTAAACCCTGCATCTTGGACATCATTTCTGTTGCCTCTGTTACTAAATCCTCCTTACTAATATCTCCGGACTCCATCTTGTTTGTTAGTTTATCCTTCACCGTTTTAACAATACTTCCCATCTTTTCAGGGTTTTTCATTAAATTAGACAATACATCGGCAGTCGAATTTATGTTTTCAAAATCTGAACCAAATGTATTTGCTAAATCTCCACTCATGTCATCAGCCAATTCCTTGGCCAACTTCCCAATCTTACCATCAAACATAAACTGTAGTTGTTCACGCATTTCGTCCATATCCGGCAACTTACGCTTTGGTTTTTTATCTTTCTCTTCTCCTTCATCTTTGTCTCCCTCTTTCTCTTCTCCCTCTTCTCCTTCATCTTTGTCTCCCTCTTCTCCTTTTTCGAACTCTTCAAAAAACTTGGATATATTAGTCATTGTGCTCTCTAATTGTCCCTGAAGTTCGGATACATCAATCTTATCAAATTCATCCATCGCTTGACCAAAGTTCATTTTTGTTTTCATCGATTTTACCAAAATCAATAATATTACTTGTAAATATTTCCAAATTGTCTCTCTTGTTTTATCCGTCAATCCATCACAATTATAGATTGTTTTGAAATTTAGACCTGGAAAAAACGACACATTTAGATCACTCTCTTCACCAAATATATTCACATCTTGATTTAAAATATCGAAAAAACGCTCAGGATAGATTTTCGCACAATAATCAAACAAATTTTGATAATCTTTATCCGATGTTTCTGGGATTGTCCATTTCTTTAACATAACTGAATGTTCAGGAAATGTGTGTATCAAATCTTTAGCAAAATCGCATATTGAAGAACGGAATTCTTCAGTAAATGTAGGCTTTTCAGTATTCTTCTCCTCTTCTTGGACAGACATAATAATGTATGATAATATAAATTATTTACGATTTAAACCCTTTATAAGGAAATACTTATAACAAATCATTTGTCTATAAAAATACCTAAATGAATTATCACCATCTTTTTATAACTGTATAAAATATATTATATGTTTTATACCTTATTGATATTACCTTTTTTTGCTTTATCTATATATTCTAGGAATTTGAGTATTCCCTGTAATAGTTCATCTGAAATAGTAGAATTTAAACATAATTTTTGTGAATCTCGCCTACAAAACAACAATCCTCCTGAAATCGCGAACGCGTACACTTCCCTTTTTATTACAATTGTACCACTTTATTATGGGTTTCCCGAAAACGATTATTTTTTAAATGTAGGTTATAGTCTATTTTTAAACGGATTTGCTAGTTTCTATTACCATTACTATTTGAATTGGTTAGGTAAACAAGCCGATGAAATCACCATGATATTGGCGAATTTTTTTGGTATCGCAGGACTCATACAGATACGATATAAACATAATAATTATATTCGCCTCATACAGCTTTGTAATTTTTCATATATGTATCTATTTTTAACATTGAACACACTCCTATCTTTAGACTCCTATTTTCCCCTCTTTTTTGGTATTTATATTGCTCCTTCACTTTTCTTAATTCAAGATATTGCGAATACATATAACGAACCATATATACAATATTTGGCTATCTCCGCAGTTGGAGCATTGTGTTGGTTTATATCCGAACTGTTTTGTAATAAATATACGGTTTATGGTCACGTGATGTGGCATCTACTTTTCCCCATTGGATTTTATAAAATACTTATACATTATGACTTAATATATAGTCGTCTGTATAAATTACGGTCTTCTGTTGATTTGGCTTTAATCGAATAAAAAATATTTACGGAATATGCTATAAAATTGCTATGGATCATATACATTTTATACGATTTTTCATTATCGCATTGTAACCACTCGTTTGATATTCGGTGTGATAATCTTCGAAATTTTGTTTCACCACTGCTCCTTCCATGTCTATATATGTAATCGTCTTGATATGGAACAAACTCATCTTGTCTATACACCTCTTACACGGCGCTGAACAGACTAAATCTCCATTCTTTGATATTCTCGCTACATAAATTGCGATTTTTTTCATCTTCTTCTGCTTTAAACATTTTCGCAATACATCCATCTCCGCATGGCAGGAACACGTGCGTTCTATAATACCATCCTTTGAAAATGTTCTGTAATGATTGAATCCCTTTGCTACGACCTTACCATTTATTACCGCAATACAACCCAATTTCGCCCTTAATTTGGATTTCTCTGCCTCTTCCACGGCTATCGCAACAAACTTCTCGTCGTTACGTGTGCTATTTAACATCTTTCATTTTATATAATTAATAACATGTTGAAGAATGTTATCAATTTTATGACTATATCGTAAATGCCGGATTTTAGTGTTCGTCATATTCTTCTTCTTCTAGACCACTTTCTATTATTTCTTCACACGGCTCACACGCATAATTTCCTCTACATACGTAATTTAAATCAAACGTATAAAATGATTCATTACATCGGATACATCGCCCCCATTCATACCTGTTACACATGCTACATATCAAATAATTATCTTTGTCTACTATCAGTTTTTTTATATCACAGGTCTTACTGCACGTTTCACACTTACGAATCCCTATACAGTCATAACATACTAGTTCTTTTAGATAATCGTCGTCATATTTCAATTCATATGATGAACACGGTTTGCAACAGCGAGCGCACGGAGACTTTTTCTCGTTTTCCATTTTTATTACCTTTCTGTATTGGTATTATATAATATCAATACAGGAATGTTTTTATACTTTTTCATTTAATTAATTTATAGATCCAGGTCCATCATATAACGCAAAATTAGTGTAAATACAGCAGCATGTAGCAAAATACCTATGGTACTAGGACATCCACTTGATGGGGACGCTACCGAACCTAGAAAACGACTAAAGAGTTTATTTGTTAATTTATATGTAATTGGATTCACCACAATTAAAAAAACAATGGTCGTTAAGAGGGTATAACGCCATTTGTCGTTGGTGGAAGGCTTTCCGGCGCATTTTTTACAGTCTAGGGCACAACTCATTGTTATAATATTTGTTTAGATATTTTTTTATTCATATTCATTAACACCTTTATTAACACCGCCAATGTTTTCCACAATCTAGACACGTTACGAAAATTGTCGCCGGCTCATCCGCACTACGTGTCTGCATCTCATAATGTGTACAACGCGTTGATTTACATTTTCGACAAGTATACATATTTGTAGTTGCTTGAATATTATCACTATATTTTGACGCATCTCGTTTCATCTTTTTCTCAATCATCAAGCGCCACTTTTCTGGATGAAAATCCTGATGCGTCATACTTCCCACCTTCTTTGAATCAATCTCACCCAATTGAACCCGTTTCAAAAATGTCTCATTTTTTAAATTCATATAGACAGAACGCAAACGATCAACATAAATAATCACAAACTGAGGATTTTCCCATTTTTTAACAATCTTTTTCCTACCCGCCTCTTGTAAAGCATAATTAAATACTCCTTTTTCCAAATTAACGGCAATCGTATCATCCTCGATAGACAATATGCCGTGCATTTTCACACGAATATTATCTCTAAATACCTCCGAATTTGTTATTTTACTCATAATAATTCCTTTTTTTATTATGAATACGACCAATATTTTAAATCAATTTTGTATTAAGTATTGTTTTCAAAACTTACGATATTTCTTTCGCACGTTTTGTTTGAGTCAACGTTTTTTCTCGGACTTGTTTGTTATCAAAGAGATTCATCGCATAATGTGTTTGAAACATTAGATTCTCTTTTATTTCACCTATTGATTCACGATAATTATCATATGCTTGTTCATATTCGTCGTCATCTTCATAATCATCTTCATTTGGCTTTGCTTGTATTGTCTGTTCTAACTTTGGTATACACGCGTTTTTACACGGATTTATTGTTTTATGTATCGCATGTCCTAGTTTGGCTCCATGTTTATCAAAACCATCCTTGTATTTTACGAATTCTGCATCTCCTACTAATTTGTTTTCTTCGTTCTTTTTTTGCTCTTTTACGTAAAATATGCCGTTTTTCTTATCCGTTGTCTGAATAAAACGATTTATTTGACTTTTATCATCCATACATTCGAAAAATATCGTCTGCACATTGTCTGCTAGACTTATTTGATTATGTGCTATTTTATCATAATTTCCATTGAAAAATGTTTCTATACGTTCACAAAATCTACTTGTGAAATCTGTTATTGATTCCGCGTCCTTACACGTATTTGTTAAATAGAAATTTAATGTGTTATTGTGGCTATTTGTTGTATTATGATGGTCATTTCCTATAAGTGGGATCACTTCCTTTATTACTTCTTGTATTATTTTATTCGTCAGATTGGCTTGATTTTCATGGAGTCCTGTAATCATTTTATTCGTATTATTTTGATTTTCTACCTGGGTGGATTGACTCTCCATCTGGTTTTTTAAAAACATTATAAACATATCCTTCATCTCTTTTTTTTCCATGAGCATATCTTTTTGATTTTCAAGCAATAAGTCAATCATGTTATCTTTGATATCTTCTTTTTGAGTATCTACTTTCGGTGTTTGTTCCTTGTGGTAATCGCATTTTTTTTTGTGACCACATAATGAAGATGCGTGCTTATAACTTTTTCCACAATCACACATATACACTTTTGGAGTTTTATCATTCGGATTAGTTAGTATTTGATGTTTACGGGTAGATAAATGTCGAGTATAATCTTGTTTATTAAAGCATTTAAAGTTACATTGGTCACAAGTAAATGTCTTGGAGTAATTGGGAGTAATTTTATTAGTCATAAGTTAGTATACTATACTAACAGAAAATACTCCTAAACATCCTCCGCATAAAATATTTACATATTTAAAAAAATATAGTGCAGCCATTTTTTCATTCTTGTTTTACAAAATAATGCATTATGATGTAAATCTAAAATTTAACAGTTTTTACTGTTGAACATTTCCAGCCCATGTCTATTTTGGAACTTTTTAAAAAGTTCCATTTCAAATATATCTCAACTATTTTTGTTTTACCTTTTTTATAGAATCTAAACATAGTCTTCCTCACTTAATTCACTATCACAATTAATGTAATTTTCTTCTATACTGTGGGTCGTTATGAAAACATTCTCTATTTTTTTAGCAGCACGTTTGGGTTGGACACGTGGTTTCATTGGTTTTTCATCATCATCATCATCATCATCATCATCCTCATCATCATCATCATCCTCCTCGTCATCATCATCAACTTCGTCTACTTCATCCTCCTCATCATCCTCCTCATCATCCTCCTCATCATCGTCATCCTCTACTACAAAACCATCGTCTTTTGAATATCCCTGTTTTGTTTTATTTTCTGTATCCTCATCATCATCGTCTTCTTCCTCTTCACTATCCTCATCACCTATATCTTCAAAACCACCAAATAGTTTTTCATGAATGACTTTCCATAACGCCACATTTAGGTCTTCCATTTTATTCGATTTATTTTTGTGTATTAAAACACAAGGTCCAAAAAATAGACTATTATCTACTGGAGGTGGAAAATCGTATTTGTTTTCCTGTCCGGCACGCCCATCTGTTTTCGCATAGAGTGTTATGCTCGATTTCTTTGTGATATTCCATGTAGTTTGTTTATCTGATTCTGTTAATGATTTCAACGTTTTTACCGATTTATAAACATTCTCAATATTACCGTCTTTAATATCCAACTCCTTCAAAGTTCCCGTTTTTTCAACAATTACAACAAGTACCATATTTTGATTGTAATTAATTTAGGAGTTGTATTTAAATTATTTACACAATTAAAATAATAAATTTGTGTCTATAATATATATATAATGGGAAATAACCACGACAAAACAAATAATAAACAGACTGGCGGAACGCGTGCTACCCGAAAAAACATTTACAAGGTTGCTAAAAATAATAAAATGAATGGTGGTGGTTTCTTGGACACCTTTTTCGGTGGTGTAGAGAATAAACCTATTGATGAAGACACACCTGATGATGCTACACCTGTTGAAACACCTATTATTACTGGAACACCTGTTGAAACACCTATTATTACTGGAACGCCTGTTGAAACACCTGTTATTGGTGAAACATCTGGTGAAACACCTGTTATTGGTGAAACACCGGATGATGTAAAACCTGATGCTAACAAAAAAGAAGAAGGTTCCTTCTTTAGTTCAATTGTAGAAAGTGCTGGACAAATACTTGATGCTGATAAAGAAGAAGAACAAGAACAAGAACAAGAACAAGAACCTGTAAAATCACCTTTAGACACAAACCAAATTTTGCGCAGTATAGCCGGCTTAACAGCAGAGATTGTAACATTACAAAAGATGTTACTTGGTGAAACTGTGGAACAACCGTCAAGTAGTGTTCCAATGACAATGAGTGACCTAGACGTGAGTCCTGAACAAGTTGTAGACTCCAGCCAAGGGCCATTGGGAATGAGTGACCTAGATTCCACTCCTGAACAAGAATCAGTTGTAGACTCCAGCCAAGGGCCATTGGGAATGAGTGACCTAGATTCCACTCCTGAACCAGTTGTAGAGTCCAGCATTGGCCTAGGCGAAACAGATGGCGAAGAAGAAGGTGAAGATGGTGAGACTCTTGGACAAGGTGATGGTCTTGGAAGTAATCAATTAGACGACACTGCGGGAACAATGAATACTGATAGTGTTGAAAGTAAAGAAGAAGGAGATGCTGCTCCACAACCAGGAGGAAAAAAAAAGGCAAAAAAGAACACAACTAGAAGAAAGCAATTATATCAAAAGAAATAAGTTTATATATGAAAATACAATTCTCATTTTTCATATATAATGTCCTATCTAATTACAATTATAGCCAGTTTTATCATCATATATTTAGCGGATCAGTTAATACGATATTTACGTGATACATATACTGTGAAAAAAACCAAGGATGTAGTGGGTCACCATATAGACAAATATAAATCGATGATGAATGAATTCCATGAAAATAATAATGTTCAATCTCAACCTGTCCAAGAAAGAGAACATGAAGGTATAAAACTCACAAATACCGATTTAATAGACATGAGCGAAGAGCTAAATGCTCTTATTACAGAGGATATGCTACAATAAATTTAATAAAACAATATAGAAACGTGACTATAATAGTATGTACCCAAATAAATCCAGTAACAAAATGAAAAACCTATCCTTTAACCAAACCAGTGAATTAACCCAACGGTTACCTAGTTTTGAACTTTCCTATGAGACAATTTCCCATAAGAAAGTTTCCAATGAATATAATATTACCCTAGCCATTCCTTATGGTAAAAAAGCATTAATATGGTTCACCTATTACAAAACCAAAAATGTATGTTTTTTACTAGAATTAGGAAAAGACAAAAAAGTATCGAATGTTTCCATGGTTTCAGAAGATGTGCCTTTAAAATTAGCACATGGAACGATGCTATATGGATGTTTATGTGATATTCCCGATTCCGCCACTGTATTTGTTACAGAGGATATTATGTATTATAAAGGAATTAATACAAGCAAACAACCATTTTGTGAAAGATTCAACTTTTTATATCAATTTATGAACGAATATCAAGATATTTTAACGAAGCTTGAAAACACATATATAACAATGCCTGTATTTTGGACCATACAAACAAGTGAAAACACCATTCCTGATAAATATAAAGACATGATTCCTTACAATATCCATCATTTACAACATCGTTCGAATAAAAAAATTATACCCTATATGAATTATCCCTGGGCAAAGAATGCGATGCCTACCATATCAAAAACCAACATTGTTGTACCAAATAACCTTCTCTTTATTCCACCCGAATTGCCTCGATTTAATTTCTCGAAACCTCAATATAAACAAACGGCTATTTTTGAAGTAAGTGCCGATTTACAAAACGATATTTATCACATATTCGCATTTGGTAAAAAATCGGAACGTGTATATTGCGGAATTACATACATACCGAATTACACGACCAGTAAATACATGAATTCCTTATTTAGAAAGATAAAGGAGAATGAAAATTTAGACTATTTGGAAGAGAGTGATGATGAAGATGAATTTCAAGATACGCGTTTCGATAAATTTGTCGATCTTAAAAAACGTTTCTCGATTGAATGTGTATTTAAACCCAAGTTTAGAAGATGGGTTCCAATGAAAAAGGTGGAAGGAAAACCATCGATCGTTCATATCCGTCAACTATAATCAAAAAAACAATAATATATCTGATTAATATATATTATTGATGCCTGAATTACCCCCACTTCATTATGCTGTTGTTGATAATGATCAAGATAAAGTCAATAAATTGATTAAGGAAAGCAGTCGTGATGAGATTAATACAGCCCTCCACCTTGCTATTATGAATAATAACCTAGATCTATACGACGTTTTAATTGAGAACAATGCTAACATAAATTCGAAAGATGTAGATGGTAATACTCCCCTACACCTTGCTATTCTATATAATTACCAAGATATATACAACGTTTTAATTAAGAACAATGCTAACATAAATTCGAAAGATGTAGATGGTAATACTCCCCTACACCTTGCTCTCATTCATATT
>Ga0115565_10002831_pt1 | contig 12775 bp, 12 predicted proteins | sample COGITO_mtgs_1105_FD_87199 | JGI IMG/M metagenome (GOLD analysis project Ga0115565, IMG submission 87199) | Pelagic marine microbial communities from North Sea - COGITO_mtgs_110530 | ecosystem: Environmental > Aquatic > Marine > Epipelagic | place: Germany:Helgoland, sampling site Kabeltonne... | reverse complement strand
TTTCTTGCAGGATATTGCCTTGGACGCAAGCCTGATGCAAAACGACGGCATCCATCCAACTGCCGAGGCGCAACCAAAAATCGTGACATTTATTAAGCCAAAGCTTGAGCAAATATTGCTATCTAAATAGTATGCAACTTTATACGCACGTATTGATGGGCATTAAATATGCACTTACTTTAATTTTTAATCATTTAAATTCAATAACTTGGTAGGTGCAAGCTTAACCCTTTACCGCGAGTCGCGGGGCTGGACATACAACGTCAGCAGGGTAGTATTAGTGGCCTAAGCAACTACATATAAAAGCATGTGGCTTTGCGTGAATTGCGCATTTGATCATTATGATTAGGGAGACAAAAATGGACATAGCTTCTGCGGGTGGTTCGCCACTGATTCAACAACAAGCCATGCAGTATGGTCAGGCAGACAAGCAAACTGCTAGCACTGTTAGCCAAACACAAGCTAGTACGCCACAAGCTTCATTGGAGGCGGCGCCTGCTCCAAACGCTGCAACTATTCCCGGGATGACACGTGTGGGCGGCTCGATAGATACCTACGCATAAAAAGGTGCATTAAGTATGGTTTACAAAAACGTGCGCCAAACAACCTCCTTGTTAGCTAACACGCTCAACTAAACGAAGTCTAATCAATGATGCCTAACGAACGTTAGGCAACGTTACTTTGACGACCAGTCCACCTCCTTGCCTATTTTGCAGTCCAATATGACCGTGATGCGCATCCACGATTTCTCGGCACAAAGCGAGTCCTAACCCACTGCCGTTCGACTTAGTAGAATAAAACGGGATCAATGCGCTGTTCATAACGCTACTCGACACCCCCGTACCTCTATCCATCACAAGTATATCGGTTTCGTGTGTATTTTGTTGCAATGCAATGGCAACGCTATCACTTGGCGAACCCGACTCATGTGCATTTTTTAACAGATTAATCAGCAGTTGCTCCAACTGAATAGCATCCGCGGTAATAGTGGTCTTGTCATCTAAGGCTGGTTTGGACGCGTCGGTAAACTGCCACTGCGTGCTCAATGTCTCGATTAGTGATTGCCAATGGACTTTTTGTAGTTTAGGTTCGGGCAACTTTGCAAACTTGCCATACCCCTGCACAAAGGTACATAAATGCTGAATACGTTCGTCTATGGTCGAAAAAACCCGAGATAGTTTTTCTTCTTTTAAGTGTTCGCTCAAAATTTTACCGCTGTGCAACATTGAAGATATTGGTCCCAATGAGTTATTCAGCTCATGGCTAATAACCCTAATCACTTTTTTCCAAACGGCCACTTCTTGACGACTTAGCTCTCTGGTCATCTGCTTTAGGATATATAAGGTATGGGACTGGCTATTGAGTAAAAACTTTCCAGTGGATTTGTGCCAGGTGCTGCTATCTCCGTGTTCTGCACCCAGACTAAAAAGTCCTGATGCAGTTGATTGTAATGCTTCTTTTACGCCGCGTTCAGAATTCAAATAAAGGTCTTCGAGATACTCGCCCTCGAGTCGAGAAGTACGATTGAAAAATCGTTTTGCCGCAACATTACTAAAAACAACTTGGTGTTTGTCGTTGACCAAAAACAAAACTTCGGGTGAGCTCTGAGTGACTTTATCCAGCAATAATTCTCGTTGGAACAAACCCTGTTTTTCGTCCCTAAGTTGCATGACCGTCTGGTTAAATAGTTTGCACAAATTTCCGAGCTCATCATTATTTTGATATGCCAAGGTCGTTGAATATTCACCATCTTTGAGATTTAATAAGCCGGTTTCAAGCGCATTAAGTCCCTCTTTTATATCTCTGGTTAAATAATCAGTAACCGCCAAATTGCACAACAGAAAAAACGTCACGATTACAATCGTGACATCAAAGGCAAACAGCGTGAAGAAAAACAGGGGTGCGCTCGCAAGAAGGCTAGTGATCGCAATAATGACGAGTAATTTAGCCTTAATCGATAGCTTAAAAGTAGACGTAGTATTGGCATGCGTCATCAGTAATCAATACCATGCTTGTCAAGTCGTCTATACAAAGCTTGTCGACTCAAATTGAGCGATCTCGCCACTTTTGCAATAACGCCTTTATGCTCACGCAATAAAGCTTGTAAGGTCTGCTTGTCAGGTTCTTGCTGATACTGATTATTTTGCGCTTGTGGTTCATCCAGACCGTTTCTTAACGATTTTTCAATTGCACTAAACCCAAAGTCCTCCTGCTCTACAACTCCTTGTGGTTTGAGCACCGCAACCCGTTTACAAATATTCTCAAGCTCTCTGACGTTGCCCGGCCAATGATGAGTCAATAGCGCTTTTTCTGCTGAAAGACTTAACGCTCGATTTTTCAGAAAGTGATTGACCAACGGCATAACATCATCTTGGCGCGCGCTCAACGCGGGTAAATTGAGTTCGATAACATTTAAACGATAATACAGGTCTTCTCTAAAAGCCCCTGTCGAAATGCGCGCCAAAAGGTCAGCATTGGTGGCGGAAATAATTCTCACTTTAGTCTTTAGTGTCTCGACTGAGCCGAGGCGTTGAAACTCACCGGTTTGTAAAACACGCAGTAACTTGGTTTGGCCTGAGTATGACAGAGTACCGATTTCATCCAAAAACAAAGTACCACCGTCTGCGGCCTCAAATAGACCGATGCGCCTTTTGTTAGCGCCTGTATAGGCACCGGCTTCCGCACCAAACAGCTCAGCCTCTATAAGATCTGCGGGCAATGCAGCGCAATTAACTTTTATAAAGGCCTGTTTTGACAGTGTGGAATTAGCTTGAATCAACGCGGCTATTTTTTCTTTACCACTGCCGTTTGGACCTGATATCAGCACAGAAATATCTGACTTAGCGACTTGAATTGCCATATCAACGATTCTTTGCATGCCGACACTTGCATACACTAAACCTAATGCAGTTGCCGCTTGCTTGTTGGTCGCAAGCTCTGATGTTTGACGCATTAGCTTTTCGTTGTTTTGCTTTGCTTTGCCTAACGCTACCAAGTTAGCCACCGTATTAACCAACTTTTGGTCGTCCCACGGCTTCGCTATATAATCTACTGCGCCGGCTTTGACCAATTCAATTGCTTGTTCCAAGTCGGTCCATGCGGTGATCAAAATAACCGGTAAATGCGCGTCTAATGCTCGAATTTTATAAAACAAGTCTCTGCCTTCCTCGCCAGATGTAGTGTCTCCTGTAAAATTCATATCTTGAATCACTAACGAAATGCGTAGCTGGTTAACATATTGCAGCGCTTGTGCGGGCGATGCAGTCGTAACCACTTCATACCCATGAATCTCTAACAACAGGGATATTGCCTGCAGCACAGCAGGTGTATCGTCCACTATGAGTATCTTATCCAAGTGTAATCCTTAGCAACGATCTTGCATGTTGTTTGATGCTGCGCGTCATAACAGTCTGTCAGTAACCCCAATATTCTGTATCAAACACTGCGGGTGGCAATGCTTGGCGAAATATTCGCCGCTTTGTAGGCTGGCATCAGCACTGATAACAAGCTCATGCACAACACAAGGACGATAGTCACCGCAATAAACGAATTGTCTAACGCAGGTAACTCGTAATGCAGCAACAGGAGCTGTCCTAAATAAACGGCGGCAATCGCACCAATTGAGATGCCTACAAGACATATTATGCAGTTTTCGACCAAGAAGTATCGAATAATATCTGACTTACGCGCACCAAGCGCTCGCCGCGTGCCGATCTGTTTTGTGCGTTTGTTGATATTAAACACCGTCAATCCGAATATGCCCAGAGCAGTCACTAACACTAACACCACGATTATCACAATCAACATTCTCATCATTAATATATCTTCGGCGTTGTAATCTGCTTTGGCTTTGTCCAAAGCACGAATGTTGGTAATTACTCGTTTGTCATAATTATCTAGCATTAACTGCTCAACTCGCGCCATTATGACGGACCTTTGAGCAGGATGTGCGCGCACCAGTACTTTTTGGAAACGACTGTCTCTGACTAACGGCATGATCACAAAATGCTCAGCAGCCCTGTCTTTTAGCCAAGGTCCCATCATCTTGTCAACAATGCCGATGATCTTGATTGGATTGTTACCAAAATAAACGGTTTTTCCAAGGCCGTCTCCTGACGGAAATATTTCATCTACAAACGGTTTACTTGCGATCATCACATTGACCATCGGACCTTCGCTATCAAACACAATAACATCCTGTGCGGTAAAATTGCGACCTTGTGCAATCTCTACGCCGAGGGTATCCAGGCTATGCTCGTCACCCATCACATAGGCGGCTCTAACACCGTTTTGGCCGCTATTATCGGGTTCTGAACTAAGACTAAACGAACTGGCAGAGCCGCTGCCAGAAAGTGGAATTTCGGTCAGTGACACCGCATTGATGACGCCTGGCACGTTACGCAACATGCGCACGTTTTCTTGAATTTTTTGCACTCGATCCACATCATCACCAAAGGTCACCACACTAAAGCTGAATATTTCATGCTCTGGATAACCCGTGTCTTGGTGCAAATAAGCAATGCGATCACTAATAATAAACGCGGCATTGCTGACAATAGCGACGGTAATTGCAATTTGTACTAACAGCATGACGGCCCCTGCCTTTGAGCGCAATAGTGAATTAAATATCGGTTTTATTTCTAACATGGTCGTTCCTATTTATTGTGTTTTAAGATAAATAGCGGGCGCCGTTTTACACACTAACCATGCTGGGTACATACCCGCCAAAATACACGAAAAAACAGCGATAAACGGCGCAGCTACGAGCATGCTTATGTCCATTGTTGCTAGCGCGCTGTAATAATCGTAACTTTGTCTAACGCCCCATAAACCTAGTTGTGCAATCCCTATCCCAGCAATTCCTCCGAACAAACCCAACATTGAGACTTCGACCAAATGCTGCATAAACACCTGCGTTTTGTTTGCGCCCAACGCACGACGAACCCCAATCTCTGGTGCCCGCTTCAAAAATTTTCCTAACAGCAAGCCCAAAATATTTGCCAAACACACAATAAGGAACATAAAGCTAAGCCCGACCAAAATTCGATTGTCTTGTGATACCACGCGATTGTAGTCAAGCCAGGTGTTGACATCACGCACTGCAAACTGTTGAGCTCGTCTATCAAAACGCCCTAACGAGCCTTGCTCTTGCAGATATGCTTGCAGGTAATTTTCAAACTGCTGAACTTGCTCGTGAGAATCAAGCTCTGCCCAAAATTGTAACCACAAGAGTTCAGAATTTAGTTTGTCTTGATGCGTGTTTACCTCTTCAAATTTCCAACCATTGGTGTTGCCCCATGTCGGCAGTTCCATAGTGGTCAGCAAACTCACTGGAATAAACAAATTTTCGGTATTGTTGAATGCACCATTAGTTAGATCATAGTATTTCGTGTGGATATCCCAGTGTTTGGTGACCCCGACAATTTGAAACTTGGTTTCATCTAGATTAATTACTTTGCCTATTGAATTTGCACCGCCAAACAACTTCTGATTCAAAGAATGACTGATAACAACTACTGGCGCTGCGCTTTTTTCTTGCTGCGTTGACCAAGCGCCGCCATATTCAAATTCCAACTCAAACATGTCAAAAAAATCTCTGCCAGTGAGTCGTGTGCTTTCCAAAAAAGGTTTTGTGGTGCTGCGGTCCATGTGAACCGAAAAACCTGTTCTGGTGGAGGGTACTTTGCGTATTTTCATCCCTGCTTGACCAATATCAGCCTGATATAGCGCAATGGCGTCTTTGTAGGTGATTTGTTGAGGCAAATTATCATCGGTCCACCACTGATTGCCATCGTCCATGGTGTTTAGCTGCACTGCAAACAGTTTGTCGCTTTTGCTTGGGATCGGGTCCATAGACATCATGTGATAGACAGACAAACTCGTCATCGTAATACCAATTCCGACTGCAATTGCACTAACCATTACGATAGAGACCAATGGAGTGCGTTTAAAACTGCGCCAAGCCAAATCTACATAATGTATAAACATGATTTATGCCTCACTGGCAGATGATGGGGAAACGTCTGATGCTGCCTCGGCAGAGGTAATTGAGCTAACACTCTTGTTAGCCACAGCATCCATGTTGTTGTTTTGATACAGCGTAAAATCTGCTAACTGACCGTCAACAACTTGAATGTTGCGTGGTGTGCGTCGCGCCAACTCTTGATCGTGAGTTACCATGATGATCGTAGACCCTTCAGCATTAATTTGTTCAAGTAATTCCATCACTTGTCTTGCCATCAAACTATCCAGATTACCCGTGGGCTCATCTGCCAGCAAAAATCGAGGTTTTCCGGCCAACGCACGTGCAATGGCAACACGCTGCTGCTGTCCTCCCGACAACTGCTGGGGCAAATGCTTTGATCTACTCGCCAAGCCAACCCGCTCTAAACAGTCTTGAATACGACGTTTCCGCTCTGCCGACTTTATTCCTCGATAGCGCAGCGGCACTTCAATATTTTCAAACAAGTTTAAGTCCGGTATTAAATTAAAGCCCTGAAAGATAAAGCCTATTTTTTGATTGCGTAAATCCGCGCGCGCATTATCAGATAGGGTTGCTATATCAATACCGTCTAAACAGTATGTCCCCCCTGTGAACGACTCCAACATACCCGCGATATTCAAAAAGGTCGTTTTCCCCGAACCAGAAGGCCCTGTCACTGCAATAAATTCACCTTCGCTAACGTCAAGGTTAAAATCTCGCAAGGCATGCGTTTGTACCTTTTCTGTTTGATATACTTTGCTTACATTTTTCATAGATAGCATTTTGTTTCCTTTTTTTAGCGCGTTCTTGTTGTCATTATAATGATCGCGTTGCATTTTTACGTGACTTACACTGCGTTACTGATAGGGATAAGCGTTATCGTTTTTTTTAACAAGCTTAAGTATTCAGGCTTTTAATTAAGTAACACCGTGTCGGATTTAATAAAGCTTTCGTAATTCGATATGATAATTTGGTCGTTGACCTTCAGGCCGGTCAAAATTTCGACTTCTCGCATGCTGGTTGCACCAATTTGGATATCTATCTTGGTGGCAATGTCGTTATCTACTTTATAAGCAACAAACCCTCCCGCCTGCAAAAAACTGCCTCGTCGTACTTTTAAAACGTGGGTTTTATTTTCCAGTAATATGCGCGCGGACACCTGTTGGTTTTGTCTTATTTTGGCGTTACCTTGTTGATCAAACCTGACCCTTGTCATCACTTGTCGGTTGTTTATTTCAGGCGAAATTGACGCTAAGGTGCCCATGATAGTTTCACCCGCAACAGTAATCTCGACAGGCATGCCAAGACCAATATCGTTTGCGTAACTCTCTACCACACTCAATTCGACTTCGTAGGCACTCAAATCAACCAAGGTCATCAAAGCATCATTTTTGCTCACAAAAGCGTTAGCTTGAACCAACAAATTTCCTACCACGCCAGTCACGCTGGCGGTAATGTTTAGAGCCGCTATTTTTCTATTCAGTTCGTCAACCACTAGCGCTTGACGTTGGGCTGTGCTGCGTAAGCTGTCCAGTTCAAAGCTCAACTTGTCTTTGCTAATATCAAGTTCCTGCTCAGCATGCTTGTGAGTTAGTGTTGCGCGGGCCAAATCATCGACTGCTTTTTCGTGATCAATCTGACTGATGAGATTGTTTTTAATAGCTGCTTGAGCACGACGGTTTTCTCGCATTGCCGCCTCTAGATCTACCGCGGATAATTCTAACTGCTTATTCAGTTGCAAGGCTTGACTGCGCGATTCCAGCCCTTGTTTTGCGAGTTCACCTTGTAGGCGTTGCATTTCTGAAGTCTGTTGTTTGAGTTGATTTTCTAGTTCAGGGCTTTCCAAAGTAGCCACTATTTGTCCCTCTTGCACATGGTCGCCAGCTTTGACAATGAGACTGACAACGCCCTGCTCTGGGCTATATATTTGCGGAGCATTAGCTGCGACGATGCGACCATTTGCAATAATATCTCTAGTCAAGTCACCCAATTCTACTTGACTTATTTGCACGCTAGCTTTGTCTATCGATTGACCTACATCAGACTGACCAGTAAAGATATAAGCCACCAGTATCGCGGCAGTAACCATTGCTAATGCAACCAATACCTTACCCGTGTGCGACTTTCGACCCACAATCACTTCGTCTTGTGCACTGGTATCTTTAATCATTTTTTACACACCAGTGATAGTGTGATTTTGAGCTTGTTTTTTTAATTTTACGCAACTCTGCCAAACGACAGATACTTGCGCACAGCAACATTGTAAGAGGTGAAATAAGTAAATAAATGACAAGCATAAAAACTCTTTGGATTAATCAATAACGATAAAGATACAGATATGTTTGCGAGCTTCATGCCAACAATTAAACTTTTGTTTTTAATGGTTATTTTATAAATTCAATCTGATTTTTCAGGCATAAAAGTGTCCGCGGACATAAAAAGTGTCCGTTGCGGACACTTTCAAAATAGATATATTACTCACTGTGCAACGTCAATATTCTTTCGCCATGGAGAATAGAACTTGATGCTTAGCCATAGCATTTTCCAATAGCAAATTCACTAGTTTGGCCCTCGCCATCTTTGTCGATGGTCAATCGGCCAACAACGCTAGCAAATGAGATCCTCTTGCACAAAATCAAGACGCTAGAGTCTGCTGATTATTGCTAAACTCAAGGCGCCATAGCCAAGTTAGTTTAAAACTACTTCCCATACGTGCATAGATAAGCGGTATCGACAATCGTTGTAACTTTAAACGTCTGATTGGCTTCGATTGTAAACACGTCTGAAGCAGTAAATGTTTTCCACTCTGTTTGATTCGGTAATAATACCGTCAATGCACCACTAACCACCGTCATAGTCTCAAACTCACTTGTACCAAACTCATATTCACCGGGTGCCATAACGCCAACCGTAGCACTTTGAGTGGCCGTATTAAAAGCAATTGATGCCACCTTGCCCTCGAAATATTCGTTCACATTAAACATTTTTTATTTCCTTAACTAAGTATGATAGAAGCTAGTAGTCTACATATTTACACATCGCTTATCAGCTGTATCCAACGGATTAATCATAATTGCGATAATTGCGTTGCCCTGTAGCGTTAACTTATCAAATTTAAGGCTGCTATTTGAGCACGACTTAGCGTAGTTACCGTTATCAAATCTGGGAAAGTTTACTCAAATTTCAAATTGATTTTCCAACCGTCATTGAAACTCAAAGTATTGTGTCTTACCATTAACCTCCAAAACATTTAATAATCCTAATGAAAGATCAAACACATGAGATGTTTACGTCAGCTAAAATTTGTTTGCGTTACTGTTTCGTTTATATGTAGCTTGGTCTTCTTAACTCAGCTTGCTAACGCAGAAACAAAAAAACAACCTTATACTTTGACCTAGGTGACAAGCATGGTTGGGTTCCTTTTAGAACTGGCGTTTTGGAGGGCGACCAAGGCGTATTCGCTGACTTGGTAGTTTTGCTTCAGTCATACTCCACCATCGATTTAAAGGAATCATATTAGATATTGAAACCGCAAAGCACTGGGCGAAAGTTAATGATGTCGAAATTGCTTTTGCGGCACTTCACACTAAAGGGAACTTAGTGCTGCGCCTAAACAAAAAGCATGGCGCGCTTCTAGACGAGATAAACACAATTATCGCTCGCATTAAAGAGTCAGGAGAATTGAAACAGATTCTTGATAACTACGATGTAGATAACAGATTATAGCCAGCAGTAAATTTCATGCATTGCATTTATGTATTCAAAAAGTCACTCGGCAATACATAGCCTATTGGTCTTGAAGTCGAACATTATATTTTTTTAGAAATATGACTTCTTGCTTGCCCTTCATCTGTAAGCGCCCTTCTTCCCATATTTTTATGAGTTTTTTTCTTTTCATTATAGGCAATTTGTTTGAAAAAATAGGAAATTCAATCAACTTATTTTCTAAACCAGGCCGCACAATCATAAGGTCGTCCTGCAACTTTACATAATTTAAGACATACTGAAGCACAAGCTCATTATCCGCATACAGATCGATTCTATTTTCTTTGATCATGTGCATCACACGTTTTACTACATCATCATTGCCCGCAATTATCTCGACGAAATCGGCATTATGAGGGTCGTCGATATACGTTTGATAATCGAGGCTCATTGAACTGTAATCCCAACCCGGCCCAGTTGCGATGCGTTTACCTTCTAAAGAAAGCTTACCAGCATAACGCCAAGGATCATCTCGCCGCACAACAAAGGCCGTTGTGTAGGCAAAGGTGGCTTCGGTAGCATACTCGAAGGTTACTTCTGCTCTTGGCAAAAGTACATATTCCGGCAGCATATCGCAAAGGCCGTCTGAGACCATAGAGAGACCTCTCGCCAACGGTACTTCATAATATTCCAAAGAGTAGCCATGAGAGCTATAAATATGCTCTAACATATCTATTACCACGCCTCTCTCAGGTTGCTCTTCAGAAGGAAATATGGTCATTGGGGCCCATTGGTCATAACAAACTTTTAAAGTTTCTGCATGGCTCAGGCTGCTGATGGTCATTGCCATCAAGAAAAGTAGGACAGACATCCAATGACTTTCTTTGTTACCTTTCGACACGATCACGACCTTTATCTTTTGCCCCATACAGCTTAATGTCTGCACGTTTAAACAAGTCGTCAATTGAGTGATCATTAGGATTGGAAGATTCAACGCCAATGCTCACCGTATAGGTAATGGTTTTTCCATCTAACTCTAATGTACTCTCACTGATGGCCTTACGTAATTTAACAGCGAGCTTAGACGCTTCATTAATGTCAGCGCCAGACAGAAATATTGCAAACTCTTCGCCGCCAAGTCTGCCAAATATGTCTGACTCTCGTAAAAAAGAGCGTATGGTCTGTGTGAAATACTGAAGCACCTTGTCGCCGATAAAATGACCGTAGGTATCGTTGACCAACTTGAAGTGATCTAAGTCCATCAAGATTAAAGAAGCAGACGAGTTTTGACGTGCACAGAGTATTAGCAGATTTTGGGCTGAATCAAAGAAACCACCTCTATTTAGTATACCGGTTAATGAGTCTCTCTTTGCTAGATTTTCAAGCTTTTCGTTTAAAACTTGTAACGCTTCAGTACGCTTTGCAACAGCTTCTTCCAACCAATTACGTTTGGCTTGCTCGTCTTCCAACAATCGCTGTCTATCCTTCTGCATGGCACACAGCATGCTGTTCATATGAGATTGCAGTTGGGTGAGTTCATTATTATCAACAGTCGAAAGATGGATCCGTTTATTCATTCTTTTATCCGCTTGAACTTTATTCACTTGTGACATGAATTCTTTCAAGGGGATTGCCAAATAACGGTCAAAGGCCCAAATAAACAGGCTAAACAGAATGAAAAGCTTAATCACCGCGGCAATCGCAATGAGGGAAAAGCCATAAATAACGCGGTCTAAAACGATTTCGGAAGATGAGTAAAGTGTGAGCGAACCAAGGTATATTTCTTTATCATTAAGCACCCATTTCAAGTCAGTTCTAGCATCAAAAATGGATAAAGGGATTGACGCGGCGGCGTAGGATCTTTTGGACATTATAAGTTTACCGTTTGCATCGACAATATCAACGCCCTCGATAATTGGCATTTCCAAAAGACCCGCGCTGAGCACGTCTAATTGATTTAGATTGTATTGCCATAAGTTGCTTGACATAGGGGCAATAACCGTCGCTTCGACCTGCTTCAGTTCGCTTAATATTGAACTTTGCGTTATCAAGTATTCAGCATAGAACTGCGCGCCAGTAATTAGACACGTTACGCCCAAATAGATAGAAAAAATAACACCCGATACTTTTTTCGATAAATTAGTAGGGCGAATAAAACTTGAAAACATTAAGACTGTCCCTTTCCAATAGCATCAAAAACTGGCGCAAGCTTAGATCACTTGAGCGCTTAAAGAAAGTCACATGTTAAGCGAGTCTACATGATACTCAAAAAAGTCCTGACGGTTTAGTTCATTAAAATTTTATTGTATAAGTTCGCTAAACTAGACACATCACCTATTTTGAGTACCCTTGACGTAGCGCTCAAACTCAGTTGATGTCAACGGTTTTGAAAATAAGTATCCTTGCCCATAATCGCAGTTTACGCTAGCAAGAAGGTCTTTTTGTATATGTGTTTCGATGCCTTCCGCGATGACCTTTAATCCAAGCTTGTGTGCGAGCACTATAATCGCCTCGCACAATGCCATGTTGTCTGAATCGAGCGCTAAGTTTTGTACAAACGACTGATCAATTTTCAAATAATCGATGTGGAACTTTTTTAAGTAAGACAAAGAAGAGTAGCCTGTGCCAAAATCATCGATGGATATTTCGATACCTGCGGTGTCAAAACTGCTCAGTTGCGCCATCACATGGCTGTTCATATCCATTAACAAACCTTCTGTTATCTCTATTACAATATGCTTAGCTTTTAGGCCAATTTCATCAAGATAAGCTAACCAGTGCTGATGGTCGGTTAGCTCGCCTCTAAACTGAGCCGGCGACATATTGATACTGATTTGGAAGTCTGGATTTAGGGTAGATAGCCATTGTGACGTTTGTTCGGCCGCTTTATTAAATACCCAATTACCAATGTCAGAAATTAAGCCTGACTCTTCCGCAATAGGTATAAATTCACTAGGAGGTATCTGAAGTGGTCAAGTCATTTTGGCCACGGGTTTATAGTATTTCCAATACCTGTATTCCGATTCATTCGGGGTCAATCCACCGTTGTATGAATGCGGCCTAATTTCACTGTAATAACCAATAATA
>Ga0115565_10002829_pt1 | contig 12778 bp, 10 predicted proteins | sample COGITO_mtgs_1105_FD_87199 | JGI IMG/M metagenome (GOLD analysis project Ga0115565, IMG submission 87199) | Pelagic marine microbial communities from North Sea - COGITO_mtgs_110530 | ecosystem: Environmental > Aquatic > Marine > Epipelagic | place: Germany:Helgoland, sampling site Kabeltonne... | reverse complement strand
TTTTCGCAACTGTAAATAACGTTTTGAACACTGTTTATAAATCTGGTGGATTTGAGCAAGGAAGAAATGCAAACTTTAGGCAGTTAAGAGACGATAAAGCGCTAAATACACCAGTTTTTGGCAATAAATATTGGTATGGAAGAGGTACAACCTATTTTTTAAATGCTAGCGTAAGTTTTTAAATTCTAAATAAAAAAGAAGATGAAAAGAAATATAATAATTAAAATATTAGGAGCAGTTGCAATGTGTTGCTGTTTTACAAATTGTGTAAACGATGGTGATTTTGACATCCCAACAAGTTTAGGAAATGAAGAAAATAGTAAATTAGCAGGAATTTTAGATAGCATTCAAGCTGGCGTTTATCAACTAAAAACCATTAAAGAAGTTAAGGAATTATACATTTCTGGAAACGAACCTTTAAAAGTTGCGTCTAAAATTGTAGTAAAAGGGTATGTAATTTCTTCGGATCAAAAAGGAAATTATTTTAGAGAATTTTATATGCAAGATGCTCCAGAAAATCCAACTGCTGGTTTAAAAGTTTCGTTGAATTTAAGTAATAATTATAATAAGTTCAACTTTGGTAGAGAAGTATATATTTCTTTAAAAGATTTATATATTGGCGAAACAAATTCAGGAGATGGGATTATTACAATTGGCGGAAAAATTAATCCAACAGATGCTTTAGAAATACAAAGTGTGTCAACAAATCAACTAGAAAAACATGTTTTCAGATCAGAAAATACAGCTGTAATTACACCAAAATTAGTTTCTTTGGCAGGAGTAAATGCAAGTGATATTGGTACTTTTGTAAAAGTAGAAAATGTTATATTTCCAACTAATTTAAAAGGAAAATCTTTTGTAGATCCAACTGAAGATTTTGATACACAAAGAAAAATACAAACTTGTCAAACTTTAGGTTTTGCAGATTTATTACTAGAAACAAGCTCGTTCGCAAGTTTTGCAAATAAGACTTTGCCTTTAGGGGGTGGAACTATACATGCTGTGGTTTCTAATGATTTTGGTGGCGATTTTTTGGTGTTGGTTTTAAATTCTGATGAAGATATTTCAATGGAAGGAGAAAGATGTGCTACTTTGTCAGAAAGTGATTTCCCAACCATATTATTAGAGGAAGATTTTGAAAATGAGACAGGAGAAATTAGCATAACAGATTGGCTAAATTTCAGGGAAGAAGGTACACAATCTTGGCGTTCGTATTCAGATACCTATTCGCAAAGCAAAGCTGCAAGAGTTGGTTCTAGAAATTCTGGAAACGCGAGCACAATTACTTGGTTAATTACAAAAGGCGTAAATTTGGACACAACAAATGAGGAGTTTTTATCGTTTGAAACTTCAAATAGTTTTGCAAATGGTAGCAATTTAGAAGTTTTAATTTCTACAAATTGGGATGGTACACCAGCAAATGTAACAGCTGCAACTTGGGAAGTTTTACCAGCAAAAATTGTTTCTGATGGAGAGAATTTTAAAAATTGGATTCATTCTACGTATGTAAATTTATCTGAGTATTCAGGAATGGTGTTTATCGCTTTTAAATATACAGGAACAGGAAATATTAATTTTGATGGAACATACGAATTAGATAATATTAAAATAAATGCCAGATAATTTTATGATGGATAAAATAGAACATATTGGAATTGCAGTAAAAGATTTAGAAAAATCGAATCAATTATTTGCAGCACTTTTTGGAGAAAAACATTATAAGACAGAAGAAGTGCTTTCTGAAGGTGTAAAAACCTCTTTTTTTAAAACAGGGCCTAATAAAATTGAATTGTTAGAAGCTACAAATCCAGAAAGCCCAATTGCAAAATTTATTGATAAAAAAGGAGAAGGAATTCATCATATTGCTTTTGCAGTAACTGATATTATTGCAGAAATTGCAAGACTAAAGAAAGAAGGATTTAAGGTTTTAAATGAAATTCCTAAAAAAGGAGCAGATAACAAATTAGTAGCTTTTTTGCATCCTAAAACTACAAATGGCGTTTTAATAGAACTTTGTCAGGAAATCCAATAATTTAACAAAACAACTGTTTATTGCAACTGCAAACTGACCACTATTTTTTATTATCTTGCACCGATTTTAAACCATAAAATAGCAATGTCCAAAAAATTTGATTCTTATCAAAAAAGACGCTTAACATCTTCTTACATATCAGTTGTAATTAGCATTGCTTTGGTGCTTTTTATGGTAGGTATTTTAGGGTTGATTGTACTAAAATCAACAAAAGTTGCCAATTTTGTAAAGGAAAAAGTAGCAATCACACTTTTTATAAAAGATAAAGTAACTCAAAAACAAATCAAAACGTTTAGAGAATCTTTATTAGAAGAAGAATTTACAAAAAAAGCAGTGTATACAAGTAAAGAACAAGCTGCTAAAAAATATAGTGAAGAAATTGGCGAAGATTTTTTACAGTTTTTAGGAGAAAATCCATTGAAAAATGGAATAGATATCTACTTAAAAGCAGATTTTGTAACGCCAGAAAAAGTAGCGGAATTAGAAAAAAGATTTTCTAAAAATGCTTTTGTGGCTGATGTTTCTTATGATAAACCTCTAATAAATCTCTTAACAAAAAATATAAAAAGAATTAGTTTTTGGTTATTAGTTTTAAGCAGCTTTTTTGGATTGATTGCCATGATTTTAATCAACAGTTCTATAAGATTATCAATTTACTCAAAACGATTTAATATAAAAACCATGCAAATGGTTGGAGCTACAAAAAGCTTTATTAGAAAACCATTTATTTGGAGAAGTATAAAACTAGGTTTGTTTGGCGCATTTTTAGCATTAATTGCTTTGGCAGTGGTTGTGTATTATCTAGATCAATTTATACCAAGTTTAGACTTTTTAAACGATTATGCAACATTGGGTTATATTGCAGGAGGTGTAATTTTATCAGCATTAATAATTACTTGGATTAGTACATTTTTTGCAACTCAACGTTTTTTAAACCTACAAACAGACGAACTTTATTATTAATATTATGAAAAAAGAAGTACATCAAGAAAAAGAATTTTTATTCGGTAAAAGGAATTATATCATAATGCTTGTAGGTATTATTTTTATTACTGTTGGCTTTATTTTTATGTCTGGTGGAGGTAGTGATGATCCAAACGTTTTTAACGAAGAAATTTATAATTGGCAAAGAATTCGTTTAGCACCAACTTTGGTTATTTTAGGTTTGGCAATTGAGATTTACGCAATTTTAGCAGACCCGAAAAAATAAAATATGGATGTTTTAGAAGCGATAATTCTTGGAATAATTCAAGGATTAACAGAGTTTTTACCAGTATCTTCTAGTGGTCATTTAGAATTAGCAAAAGCTATTTTGGGCGATACTTCAGTTCCTGAAGAAAGTTTAACGTTTACAGTAGTTTTACACTTTGCAACAGCTTTAAGTACGTTGGTTATTTTTAGAAAAGAAGTAGCAGAAATATTTAAAGGATTGTTTCAATTTAAATGGAATGATGAATTAAAATTCTCTCTAAAAATTATAATTTCTATGATTCCTGCAGTAATTGTAGGGTTACTTTTTGAAAAACAATTAGAATCTTTTTTCGGAGGAAAAATATTGTTAGTAGGAGTAATGTTACTAGTTACAGCAGTTTTGTTATTGCTTGCAGATAAAGCAAAAAACACCAATAAAGAAGTTTCTTTTTGGAATTCTGTAATTATCGGAATTTCGCAAGCCATAGCAATGTTACCAGGAATTTCTAGATCTGGAGCAACCATATCAACCTCTGTTTTATTAGGAATTGATAGAACAAGAGCAGCTCGATTTTCGTTTTTAATGGTAGTTCCTTTAATTTTTGGGAAAATTGGTAAAGACGTTTTAAGTGGCGATTTAAACTTTCAATCATCAGAAATGTTGCCAATTTCAGCAGGTTTTATCGCTGCTTTTTTAGCAGGTTTATTAGCTTGTAAATGGATGATTGCAATCGTTAAAAGAAGCAAACTTTCTTACTTTTCAATATATTGTGCAGTAGTTGGTTTTATTGCAATTGGATACGCACTTTTAAGTTAGCGAAACCCAATTTTTACAAATTACACAGTAATTTATAAGAATTTCAAGTTGAACTAATCCTGCTTTAAAGCAGGATCTCTTTATGGATTAATTTTATAATTTTATTTTACAAATTCAAATAAAAATAACTTGGTATTGATAACAGAAGAAGATTTTAAAAACGGTCAGGTTTTATTGATAGATAAACCTATAGAATGGACATCTTTCCAAGCCGTTAATAAATTGCGTTGGCATATAAAACAGCGTTTTAAAATCAAAAAGATAAAAGTTGGTCATGCAGGTACTTTAGATCCTTTAGCAACAGGTTTATTAATTATTTGTACAGGAAAGCAAACGAAAGAAATTCATACCTATCAAGGTCAAGGAAAAGGATATACAGGCACATTTACTATTGGTGCAACCACACCAAGTTACGATTTAGAAACAGAAATCGACCAAACTTTTCCTACAGAACATATTACAGAAGAACTTTTAAAAGAAACTACAAAACAGTTTCTTGGCGAAATTCAGCAGAAACCACCTATTTTTTCGGCAATTAAAAAAGACGGAAAACGTTTATATGAATTAGCCAGAAAAGGTGAAACTACAGAAATACAAGCAAGAACTGTTACCATTACTGAATTTGAAATCACCAATATAAACTTACCGAAAGTAGATTTTAGAGTAGTTTGTAGCAAAGGAACGTACATACGTTCATTAGCTTACGATTTTGGGAAAGCATTGAACTCTGGAGCACATTTATCAACCTTGAGAAGAACCAAAATTGGTAATTTTTCTGTGGATGATGCAACTTCAATTGAAGGTTTTATTGAGAGTTTGGAGGAAGATAGTTAATTACATTTGCTTATTTGTAAGGGTTTTTATTTTTATAAAATCTCTTTTAGTTTTAAAATAAATCATTTTTGTACAATCTCAAAAGCATCTTTATCATTTAAAAAACCTAATTTTTCTCTAATTTTCTTTTGATTCGATTTAACTAAAGTTGCTTTTACCATTCCAACTTCGTTTTTAGGCAAACTAGAAAGTTCTTCTCCTAAATAATCTATCACTAAAGAATTGCCTGAATATTCATAATTATTGGCATCTTTTCCAGTTCTATTGATGCCAATTGTATAACTCATATTTTCGATAGCTCTTGCTTTTAAAAGCATTTCCCAAGCTTTAATTCTGGTTACTGGCCAATTTGCCATGTAAATTAGTAAATCGTAATTTTCTGTGTTTCTTGCCCAAACAGGAAAACGTAAATCGTAACAAATTAAAGGGCAAATTCGCCAACCTTTATAGGTAACAATCAGTTTTTTGTTCCCAGAATTGTAGGCTTTATCTTCTCCAGCCAAGGTAAAAGAATGTCTTTTGTCATACGTTTCTATTTTTCCTGAAGGATGTACAAAAACCAATCTATTATAATACTTATTGTCTTCTTCAATAACCAAACTTCCAGTAATTGCAACTTGCTTTTCTGAAGATATTTTTTGCATCCAAGTAATGGTTTCTCCGTCCATTTTTTCTGCAACTTTTTCAGGATTCATGGTAAAACCAGTTGTAAACATTTCTGGTAAAACAACCAAATCTGCATTTTGTGATATACTGTTTATTTTTTCTTCAAAAAAAGCACGGTTTTTAGCAGGATTTTCCCAGAATAAATCTGCTTGAATTCCCACAATATGTAGTTCATTTTGCATCAAAATAAATTTAAAGATTATAGAAGTATAAAAGTAAGTTTTTGTAATTTAGGAAATCAAAAATATGCCAAAAATTCTATGCAATCTTTTATTTCAGAAACAATAGATGATATTTTAAAAACCACAAATTCTTTTGAAGATGTTGTGTTTATTTTACCATCACAAAGAGCAAAAGTCTTTGTAAAACAAACTTTTAAAGATAAAATTTCGGTAGGTTTTTTGCCAGAAATGCTAAATATAGAGCAGTTTATTCAGCAAATTTCTGGAGTTCAAAAAGCAGATAATATTCAGTTGTTATTTCATTTTTACACGATTTATAAAAGTGTTGAGCAACATCCAGATTCTTTTGATACATTTTCTTCTTGGGCATTAACTGTTTTACAAGATTTTAATGAAATTGATCAGCATTTAATCAACTCGAAAGATATTTTTATCTATTTAAGAGATATTGAACGCCTGAAAAAATGGTCCGTAAATGGCACGTTTACAGAAACAGCGTTGATAAAAGATCATTATTCTTTTTTAGAAAAACTGAATACTTATTATGATGCTTTTTATAAATTTTTGTTAGAAGAAAATATCGGTTATCAAGGTTTAATGTATAGAGAAGCTTGTAAAAAAGTGGATGTTTTTTTAGAGGAACATAAAACTAAAAAGTTCTTTTTTATCGGTTTTAATGCGTTGAATAAAGCTGAAGAATTGCTTTTCCAAAAAACGTTGCAAAATGGGAATTCAGAAATTTATTGGGATTTAGATGAAACTTTTTTCAAGTCTAACCATCAGGCAGGAAAATTTATTAGAAAGTATAAAAGTAGCTGGAATTATTATGATAAAAATGAAATAAAGCTTTTAGGGGACACCTTTTCTGCTCCAAAAAAGATCCAAATTATTGGCGCTGCAAAAAATAATACGCAAATAAAATATACAGGAGAAATTTTAGAAAAAATTACTGATTTTAAAAACACAGCATTAGTTTTGGCAGATGAAACTTTATTGCCTGTAACCTTAAATTCGTTGCCCAAAAATGTTGATGCAATCAATATTACCATGGGTTATCCTTTAAAAGATATCCCAACAACGAGTTTATTATTTTCAATTTTTCAGTTGTTTATTTCGCAAGAAAAATTGCAAAAAGGTGTTTTAAATGAGTTTTATTATAAGGATGTTATTCGTTTTTTTAAGCATCAATCTATGTATGGTTTAATTGCTAACATTGATAATTTTACAGAATCCATCGCAAAAGATAACCAGACTTTTATCACAAAAAGTCATTTGGAAGAGTTGTTAAAAGAAGAAAAAGCGGAAGTAAAAAAAATCATTTTAAATTTATTTGAGGCTTTTGTTTCTGTTGAGAATTTTATAGACAGAATTTTGGCTTTAATCGACCTTTTAAAAGCGGAAGTAAATCCTTTAGAAAAGGAATATTTATTTAGATTTTATACTGTTTTTATGCAGTTACAAGCATTACAAAACGAGTTTCATTATTTTACAGATTTAAAAACATTATCGCTATTTTTTAATCAATTAATATTATCAGAAAGCTTGTCTTTTCAAGGAGAACCTTTAAAAGGTTTACAGTTGATGGGAATGTTGGAAACACGTGTTTTAGATTTTGAAAACATCATTTTAGTCTCTGCAAACGAAGGTGTTTTGCCAGCCAATAGTCAACAAAATTCTTTTATTCCTTTTGATGTAAAAGTGGAATATGGTTTGCCAACTTATAGAGAAAAAGATGCTATTTTTTCGTATCACTTTTTTAGGTTGATGCAAAGAGCAAAAAATGTATTTATTCTGTACAATACAGAGCATGATATTTTTGGAAGTGGAGAGAAAAGTAGATTTGTAACACAATTAGAAATGATGAGGACAGATATTGTTCAGAAAATTATTTCGCCAAAAGTGGTCGCTCAAAATACCGAATTAAAAACCATTGAAAAAAACGAGTTGGTTTTTGATCGACTAAAAGAATTAGCAAAAGCTGGTTTTTCGCCTTCTTCTTTAACCAATTATTTATACAATCCTGTTGCTTTTTATAAACAGAAAATTTTACGAATCAAGGAATTTGATGATGTTGAAGAAACAGTTGCTTTCAACACTTTAGGAACTGTTGTGCACGAAACTTTAGATGAATTGTACAAACCTTTTATAGGTCAATTTTTAAAGGTTGATGATCTTTCATCCATGGAAAAAATTGCCAAAGATTTGGTAACAAAACATTTTAAAATCCATTTTAAAAATGGCGATATTTCTACAGGACAAAACCGTTTAATATTTGAAGTTGCCAACCGATTTGTAACGAATTTTTTATCCAAAGAAAAAGAATTGGTGAAAGATGAAAAAAATCAACTAAAGATAATTGCAACCGAAGAAAATTTATCAGCAGAAATAGTTATTGAAGGTTTTTATTTTCCTATAAAAATTCATGGAAATGTAGATAGAGTTGATGAGTTAAATGGTGAAATTAGAATTATAGATTACAAATCTGGTATGGTGCAAGCAGCCGAATTAAAAGTCCTAGATTTTGAGCAATTAAGAGAAAAAGAACAGTACAAAGCAATTCAAGTTTTAATGTATGCGTATTGTTATGCACAAGAAAAAAAGTTCGATTTTTCTAAAAATTTAAAAGCGGGGATTTATTCGTTTAAAAATTTGAACAGTGGTTTTTTGGCAATTAATTTTTCATCAAATTACAGAAAGCCAGAAACGACTATTACCAAAGAAAAACTAGAAGAATTTATAGAAGAATTAACGGAATATATCAAAGAAATTTACAATCCTGAAATTCCTTTTATAGAACCAGCAGGTTTGAAGTATTAGGGTTTTAAATTTATTTATATCTTTCTAACATACTATTTATTTTTGGTCTCCAGTATTTGATTTTTCCTTTTCTTGGCAAATCCATATTATAAATACTATCCTCAACTTTCAATAATTCTGCATAAATCTTGTCTCCAATTTTTTCTAAATCAGCATATGATTTGTCATCTCTATATTTGATTTTATTGATTTCACGATTAAATTTTCGTGCAAAACTTTCATATAAGTCAAATCGTAATTTTTGCATTTTCAGCAGATCCTTAAAATCTGTAGTATCCTTTATCCACGATTTATTTTGGTCAAACAATGCTTTAACTTCAGCATCTTTTAAATTTTTAGTTTTAAGATAAAATCCGTGAAACCATGATTCGTTCGATTCAGAATTTAAATGCGCTTTCGCTTTAAAATCAGATGGTTTTATTTCCACATTTTCAGACCAAAATACTACGTGTTTCTTCAAAAAATAATATTGAATTTGGATTCTTGTATTCCAATAAGTAAGTCCAATTATAATAACTGAAATAGTGGTTATCATAATTTTTCGGGTTTTGGTCATAGCTATATACACCTTATATATGAGTAGAAAACTAAAAACCACAAACAGTAAAGTTTGTGGTTTTTAAATTTAGTTACTTTTTTAACTCTTGTGGTTCATTTTCTTGAGAAAAAATTTCCTTATAGAGCCCTATTTCGAGTATTTTATTATATTCTTCTTGAATTTCTAAAACAAATTCTCGGTCATTATCATATTGCCTAACTTGGTCTACGATACCTCTGTATAAATATCTAAATGTTAAATCGAATTCCTCATACACCATATCAAAATCGTCTTCATCAAAAGTACTAATCCAGACTAGTTTTTCTCTAAATAAACGTATCAAATCTTCAGCAGTTTCTCGTCCCTTTTTTTGTTCACCTAATCTATAATACATTTCTGGGTATTCCATAGACAAACTATAATGGTCAAAATCTTCAATTGGCATTTTATCTAAAGATAAATCTAAAATTTCGAGTGCTTTTATAGTATCACCTTCCATAGCAAAAGCAGACGATAAACGCATTAAACTATTTCTTAAAGAAATGGCACTTCTTTTGGTTTGCTCATCTAAATAAATTTTACCATCGTTAATGTTTCTCCAGTTCCATTTCTGAATGTTGTTATACATTTTTTCGGTATCAATTCTACCAATATCAAACAGACTGAGCTCACGAGTTAGTTGCCCATTTTCGTTATAAATTTTAGTTGGTGTTTTAATAGGCACGAATTTAAAAGCAACTCCATCTAATTGTAAATAATCTTTTAACCAAATATATTCACTGTCTGTATTGGAGCCACCCGTAAAATAAATGGGTTGTTTCCAATCGAAATTATTTAAAATATCGAGCATTAAAATGGTGTTTTTACCCAGAGCTCTATCAATAGTAATATCAATATAAGGCACAATTAAATCTGCATCTTTTTGAGCAACAATTCCGTATTTTAAAGCATTTTCTTTGTTCACAGGAATTCTAATTTTATTGGTTGGTAGTATTTTCTCTGGATTTCCATCTTCATCTAAATCGTAGAAAGTACGTTTGCTGTCACTTCTAATCCATTTCATAAAACTGTCTAATTCTAAAACAGAATCTTTTAATTGAGGAAATATTTCTGGAAAATAATAAGCAAGATCTAAAGTGCCGTATTTATATTCATCGTGTGTTAATTGTGATGGAATTGGAGCTGCATCATACGTTTTTCGCTTCATTTGGTCTATATACCAATCTGTTTGAAAAAGACTTGTATTTACTAATTTAACATCAGTTCTAACACCTTCTACTTCTTGCATATACCAAAGAGGAAACGTGTCATTATCGCCAATGGTAAACATTATTGCATTAGGATCTGTACTTTCTAAATATGCTTGTGCATTTAAATGTGTTGTATATCTGTTAGATCTATCATGATCGTCCCAATTTTGATACGCCATTAATGCAGGTACAGCCAGCAAACTAATAATACTTACAGTGATTGCCATTTGCTTTCTGGAAGCTAAATACTTTAGATATTCATACAAAGCAAGCACACCAAAACCAACCCAAATTGCAAAAATGTAGAAACTACCTACAACAGCATAATCACGTTCTCTTGGTTCAAATGGTTTTGGATTTGTGTAAAATATAATTGCGAAACCTGTAAAAGCAAAGAATAAAAAGAGCGTAAAAAAGTTCTTTTTATCCCATTTTATTTGAAAAAACAAACCAATAAGTCCTAATAAAAGAGGAAGAAAATAATAGGTGTTTCGTCCTTTATTTAACAATGCTTGCCAAGGCAACATTTCTTGAGAACCTAATCTTGCTTCATCTATAGCGTCAATTCCACTGATCCAGTTTCCATTAAAAATATCTAAATTTCCTTGAATATCATTTTGACGCCCAACAAAATTCCACATAAAATAACGTCCATACATGTAGCCAAATTGGTAGCTCATCATAAACTTTAAATTTTCTGCAAACGTTGGTCTCCTTTGGCTATTTTCTGGAATTCCTGCAATTTTCTTATACATTTTTTCTGATGCAGGATTCACCATTCTTGGAATAAAACCTTTATGTTTATCAGAATAATTTGGCAAAACATCTTTGTAAACGTTTACAATTTCGTATTTACCATTTCTTTTTTCGTATTTTGGTTTGTCATCTTTGGTAGGATTTTTTGCGTCTTGCTCTCTACTATATGTATTTGAGTAATACGTATCATAAAAAACATTGGCATCTCCATATTGTTCACGTTCATAATAAGCAAGCAATTCGCGAGCACTTGAAGGATTGTTTTCGTTAATGGTTGTGTTTGCATTTGCTCTGATTGGTAGCATCATCCAAGAAGAAAAACCAATCATAATAAATAATAAAGAGAGAATTAAAGTATTTGCTGTTAATTTTTTCTTTTTTCTGGTATAGTTTAATCCGAAGAAAAATAAGGCAACCAAAATAATTGCAGCAATAATACTACCTGAATTATAGGGTAAACCAACAGTATTTATAAAAAATAATTCTGATGCACTAAAGAATTTTAGCGTAAAAGGAAATATAAATTTAAAGACCAATACTAATACAAGAACTGAAAATACAGTAGCAATTGCAGAAGTTGTAAAGTTGACGTTTTTATAGGTTTTAAAGAAATACAACATTACTATTGCAGGAATTACCAATAAAGATAGGATGTGCACTCCAAAAGATAAACCAACTACAAAACTGATTAGCACCAACCATTTATTACCTCTGGCTGTATAAATTTCACTTTCCCATTTTAACGCTAACCAAAATAATAATGCCATTAAAAATGATGACATTGCATATACTTCGCCTTCCACAGCACTGAACCAAAAACTATCTGAGAATGTATAGGTTAAAGAACCTACCAAACTACTTCCTAAAATAGCAATCCTTTTTCCTTTAGAAATATTCCCAGTTTTAGCCGCTAATTTTGAAGCCAAATTGCTAATAGTCCAAAACATAAATAAAATGGTGAATGCACTTGCTAAAGCAGACACAAAATTAACCATTTTACCAATTTCTGTAACATCTGTTGTAAACATTGCAAAAAATGCGCCCAACATTTGAAAAAGAGGTGCTCCTGGAGGATGTCCAACTTCTAATTTTACTGAGGTTGCAATATACTCACCAACATCCCAAGCACTAACTGTAGGCTCTATTGTAAGTGAGTATGTAACTAAAGCAATGGCAAATGTAATCCATCCTAGAATGATATTCCATTTTATATATTTTTGTGGCGTCATAAAATTAGGTAATAATCTGTGGGCGAATTTACTAATAAATATGAATAAAATTAAGTTCTATCTGTTTTTCTACCAAGTTGTATGTTCATAAATGTTTGTTAAAGATAAAATATATAAAAAAATGTTTGCAAATTTAAAAGAATGTATTAAATTTGCACCCGCATAAAAGCATTGGCCTATGGTGTAATTGGTAACACACCGGTTTTTGGTACCGACATTCAAGGTTCGAGTCCTTGTAGGCCAACAAAAAAACTCCTAACAAATTTACTTTGTTAGGAGTTTTTGATTTCATATATTCTTTTATTATTCAGCTGTTTTAAATTAGTTTTGGATCAAGTCATAAAGGATCAAGTCATAAAGTTGTGGGATTTTATAATTAGGCAAAAATATTTGTGAGTCTAAAAAGGAAGAATTGTATATTTCTAACCCCTCTAAATTGGGTTCTAAAAGCTTTAATTTTTGCATT
>Ga0115565_10002824_pt1 | contig 12806 bp, 8 predicted proteins | sample COGITO_mtgs_1105_FD_87199 | JGI IMG/M metagenome (GOLD analysis project Ga0115565, IMG submission 87199) | Pelagic marine microbial communities from North Sea - COGITO_mtgs_110530 | ecosystem: Environmental > Aquatic > Marine > Epipelagic | place: Germany:Helgoland, sampling site Kabeltonne... | reverse complement strand
GAAGTTACTGCAAATCAATATCCTTATGATGCTTCTGCAACAAGTTTAAAAGGCGCAGTTGTTCCAAGATGGTCAGAAAGTGGAGGACTAGATTCGTTGTTTATTCGCTATAAAAGTAAAAAATATAAAACTAGAATTTTAGCAGAAACAAAAAATAATATCAAAAGAAGAGGTGGTCCAGATAAATTGTTAATCGTAAAATCTGATGAACCAAAATTTGTAGGTAAAAACTTGTTAGAAATTGCTGAAATGCTAAACGTTTCTCCATCAGAAGCCGTTTATGAATCTTTGCAAACAGGTTATATTAGAGTTGCTTCTTTTAATATGAATACAAAAGATATTCATAATTTTATGAAACAAGGTTGGGTAGTGACTGGTTCTGACGGAAATACTGGGCATCCAAGAAAATATGGTTCTTTTCCAAGAAAATATAATAAATATGTTGTGGAAGAAAAGGTGCTGTCTTTAGCCAACTTTATCAATGGAAGCAGTTCTAAAACAGCCTCTATTTTTAAAATTAAAAATAGAGGAGAAATTCGTAAAGATTTTTTCGCGGATATTATCATTTTTGACCCAAACAAATTTAAAGATGTTGCAGATTATACTGATGCTTTTCAGCTTTCTGAAGGATTAGAATACAGCATTATCAATGGAAAAATTGTCATAGACAAAGGCAAATTCAATGGAACTTTAAATGGAAAAGTCCTAAAAAAATAAACAATCTTATTTTCAGATACTTAAAACTATATCCCTATATAGTTTTAGAAATCTACACCAAAAAAGTAAAATTATGAACAAATTTACCTTTTATACTGCAGTAATTTCCATCTTATTTTTATCCAATTGTAAAAAAAATGAGGTCAAAAAAAGCACAATAGAAAAAGAAGGAATTATTAGTACCATTATTAATGATAAAGAAAGTTTTTATTACATAGATATGAAAACATATCCATCATCTGATAATACATTACCAATTGGTGTTTTCGATTCTGGAACTGGTGGTTTAACAGTTTTAGATGCAATTGCAAATTATGATCAGAATCAAAATAGTAACAATACAAAAGGAAGTGATGGTGTTTTAGATTTCAACAAAGAATCGTTTATATATTTGGGAGATCAAGCAAATATGCCTTATGGAAACTACTCAAAAGAGAACAAAGTAGATTTATTGAAAGAACATATTGTTAAAGATGTGCAATTTTTAATGAGCAATAAATATTATTCAAATGCAAATGATACATCTGTAAATAATGACAAAAAACCAGTAAAAGCGATTGTAATTGCTTGTAACACTGCAACTGCTTATGGCAAAGAATACACAGAAGAATTTATCAAAAAAGGAAACGCAGATATTAAGGTTATTGGAGTAATTGATGCTGGAGTTAGAGGCACTTTAGCAAACATCAAAAAAGATGAAAATGCCATTATTGGAGTTTTAGCAACAGCAGGAACAGTTTCATCTAAAGGATATCATAACACCATTGTAAAAATGAAAAATAAAATGGGTTATACAGGAAATATAGAGGTTTTTTCTCAAGGTGGATTAGGAATTGCAGAAGCTGTAGATGAAGATACAGATTACTTTAACAAGAATTTAAAAAAGCCAAGAACAGCATACAAAGGTCCAAGTTTAAATGGCGATGTAAAAATTGATAAAATGCTTTTTGATGTTTATAATTTCGATTTTGAGGATAGCAAAATGTTATGTGATACAAAAAAAACAGATGATTGTAGCACATTGCAAATTAATGATGCCGAAAATTATGTGCGCTATCATTTAGTTACTTTATTAGAACAGATTCGATTATCAGAAACTAAAAACAAATTAAAGTCGATTATTTTAGGTTGTACTCATTATCCTTATTTGACCAAAGAAATTACAGCAATTTTAGATGAATTGTACAATTATAAAGATAAAAATGGAACGTATTTGTATAGAGATTTTATGCAAGAAAAAATAACTTTAGTAGATCCTGCAGTTGATACAGCCAAAGAATTGTATGATTATTTAAACCAGGAAAAAATCTTCAACGCAAATGGAAATATCAACGATAGTGAATTCTACATAAGTGTTGCAAATAAAGATAATAAGAAAAATATCATCAATGAAGAAGGCAGATTCCCTTACGAATATAAATATGGTAGAAATGCAGATGAAATTCAGGAATACGTAAAAGTAGTACCATTTAGCAGAAAAAATATTTCTGATGATACTTTAGATCGATTCAAAAATCAAATTCCTTATTTGTATCAATTAATTCAAGGTTTTAATAAAGAAAATTCAAAAACAAGGCATTTAACAAATCAAGAAAAAATATAAATTATGAACATAGTTTTTACAAAAAAAGTTTTAGTTGTTCTTACAGCATTTTTTTTATCAGCACAAATTACAGAAGTAAATGCACAACAAAAAATTGATTTAACAGAAGCAACAGGAGATGATGCAAGTGCAAAATTCACAAACAGAGCCATTGCTGTTTGGAAAAATATGAAAAGAACTAAATATGCTTTAACCAAAGATCATATTATAGACGAAGAAAATGGTGTTTATAAATATGATGGACCAGGTTTTGTTGCAGAAATTCTTTTAAAAAATTCTTTGCCCGAACATTATCGAGATTTAATGGATAATAAAAAAACCATTAGAAAAGCAAATGGTAAAAAGTGGAATATTAAAAGACCAACTGTACCTACTTTCTACGATTATTTTAGAAATGATATTTTAAAAGACCCCAATAATATTTCTGTAAATAACAAATATTGGAAAGTTTTTACAACTATAGATTCTTTACAAAGAGGAGATTTAATCATTTCTAAATACCATAATACTTGGCGAAAAGAACAAAATAACAATTCCACAGGTTTAATTTGGGTTGCTTGGGATGTTGAAAAATCAAACAAGAAAAATCAATATATCATTCAAGTTTTAAGCTCGTCTTCATTAGGTCATACAAGTTCTATAGATACAAGACAAAATTTTGACATTCCTTTAGCAGAAGAATATAAAGGTAAAAAAAGTGGAATAGGTTTTGGTAAAATGATTTTTAAAGTTGGTAATAACGAAAGAAAAAGACCTTACGCATACACTTGGAGTTTAACCAGTAAATATTGGTATAATTTGGTAAAGGGTGATAAAATAAAAGAAAAAAATGGTACAAAATATGATAAACTAAAAGGAATCATTTTTGCAAGACCTATAAATTAAGCCAGAAAAAATTGAGATGTTGAAACAAAGAATTTTATTTTTATTGTTGCTATTTAATTCCCTTATTTTTTCACAAAATAGGAGTGGAGATTTAGAAAATTATATTGATAATTTTATTGAGAATGTTCCTAGAGGTTCAGGAAACGAATATAAAAATCCTTCAATAACTCAATCTAATATCTGGGAAAGTTTACTAAATCATATTTTAGGGAATGATATAATTAATGCTAGACTTCAAGCTGGTAAAATAGGTTATCAAGTCACAGAATTTTTAGATACCACAATTGACCAAACTTTTTATGTTGTAGAAAAGAAAAGCAATTCTTCAAATCATTGGGGAACCTATATTTTTACAAAAAACCCATTAATTGATAAGCTAATAATTACTGCACCTCATATTCTGAATGATACAAATACTGGTCAGCAAGCTGTATATTGCTTAAAAAAAACATTGGCAAAAGCAGTATTTTTAAATGGTACAGAACGTTGTAATAGCACCTTTTTTTCAGACTGTTCTGGAAGTACAGAAACGTGCGATGAAGGCAGACAAGATTTTAGAATTTCTGATGTTGCACACGAAGACGATTCTATTTTTCATAAAACCACAGCAATTTTATTCAATAGTATTGTGAACTCTATTTTTATTCAGCTACATGGATTTGGTCAAAGAACAGACGATCCTTATTTAATTATTAGCAATGGAACTAGAGAAACCCCAACAACAGACTATATAGAAATGCTAAAAAATGCATTGCTTATTGAAGATAATGAACTTACGTTTAAAATACCACATAAAGATTTAACTTGGGACAGATTAATAGCATTTACAAACACACAAGGAAGATTAATTAATGAGTCTGCTGAACCTTGTAAAATTGAACCCACAAAAACTACAGGTAGATTTATCAGTCTGGAGCAAGAGTTATCAAAATTAAGAAGTAATACTGTTGGTTGGGCAAAAGTGAGTAATGCAATCAATAAAGTATTTAACAAATCATTACATATAAATGATATTAATTTAGAACCTAAAAACCTAATATATCCCAATCCTACAAAAGGTAAAATCAATTTTTTGGTTGATGATATTGTTGCAGTAAAAATTTTTAATATTATTGGTAAAGAAATTGAGTTTAGTAGCAATTTTAAGAACAATACTCCATCCATTTTACTAAAAAATAAGAAAAATGGAGTCTATTTTATTAAAATTACCACAAGCAAAAACACCTTTTTTCAAAGATTTATTCTATCGAAATAAATTGTTTTTATGAGAAAAGTATCGTTACTTATTATATTTCTTTTTGGGTTTTGTAAATTGTCTAGTCAAGTTAACTTTACAGCTTCTTTAGGCAATGCAGATAAAAAAATAATTTTTCATATTGATGAATCATCAATAAAAATAAAATCAAATACAAATTATTTATGGATTTTTGGAGATGGAGAAACATCCACAGAAAAGCAACCTACACATCTTTATAAAAAAGCAGGAACATATACAATTTGCCTTCAAATAAATGATAAAAAACAAGTTTGTAAAGAAAATGTTTTTACAGTTACAGAAACTGGTTTGAAAGTAAAATATGTAAATGATTTTATTTGGCCAAGTGGAAGTATTAGTAAAGTAGATTCGCCATTTTCGTACAGAATTAAAGCAGATGGAAAAACGTTCGATTTTCATAGAGCTTTAGATATTGTTGGCGAAATTGGTGACGATATTAAAGCTGTTGCAGATGGGAAAGTGTATAAAAGTTTTGGTTCTACTTTAGTTGTAAAACACAAAATGGATACACCAATGTTTATTAATAATAAAGTTACAGATTTATATTATACAATGAGTTTGCATTTAAATGAAAGATATGTAGAGAAAGGAGAAACTGTAAAAAAAGGCGATGTAATTGCAGCAGTTGGTGAAATAGGCAGCAGAAATTATCCTCATAATCATTTCGAAATTAGAGTTGGTTCTTATTATTCTAAAGTATATTTAGAGAAAGCTAAAAATAGTAATAAAGCTGATAAAAATACTAATATCAACCCTAAAACAGGCAATTTTATAGATCCTCAAGTAAATCCGTTACTTTTTTTGGATAATACTGATAACGAAAAAAACTCCTTAAAATATTCAGTTTCTAAAAAGGGAACTATATTATTTGTAAAAGTGATATCCAATTATTTAGAAGATTATTTTAATGAAATCGTAATTAAACATAGTTCAGAAACTGAAAAAGAGGAAACACTAAAATTAAATTTTAATACAAGACAAGGTTTACCATACTTATCAGAAAAGGAAAAAGGAGATTTGTCTAGTAATAGCAATAATTCCGATTATGATTATCAAGATTTAACTGATAATTTTGACATTCATCCCATAAAATTTAAGTATAGAAATAAAAAGGATTATCAGATAATATTTAGTTTTAAAATTCTTCAATTCAATCCCAAAAATGGAGATTATATTTTGGTAAAAGATATTTTTGGAAATGTTGCAAAAGAAGTTAAAAGTGATTTTTAAAATGAAATAAAATTTACATTTTACTCATAAAAAAAGGGTTAAAATCATATTGATTTTAACCCTTTTTTATATTTCTAAATTTCCTGCAAGGTTTTCAAAACCTTGTAGGTATTTTATTTATCGACTAATTATCTTAAATCCGAAGAAATAATTCGAAATTTAATAAGACCTACAAGGTTCAAAAGAAACCTTGCAGGATTATTCTGATTAGATAAAACTAAATTTGATTCTTATGATCAATTCTTACATCTTCACTAAAAGCAAGATTTTCATTTTCAGCTTTTTCCAGTTGATGAGGTAATTGTCCTTTAATTCTCATCTTAAACTTTGTGATTAAAAAGAATAAAATCGGAACAACAATCAATGTTAAAAAAGTAGCAATTAACAAACCATAAATTACAGTTTTTGCTAATGGTCCCCAGAAAACAACGTTATCTCCACCCATATAAATATTCGCATCAAACTCACTAAAAAGTGTAAAGAAGTTAATGTTTAAACCAATTGCTAACGGAATTAAACCTAAAATGGTAGTAATTGCTGTTAGTAAAACTGGGCGTAAACGTGCTTTACCTGCTTTTACAACAGTTTCAAATAAATCATTTAATGGTAAATAATCATCATCAGCAACATCATTATCTATTTTTCTTCTATCAATTAAAAGTTGTGCATAATCTAAGAGAACAACACCATTATTTACCACAATTCCTGCGAGTGATATAATACCAACCATGGTCATCATAATAACAAAAGGAGCTCCAGAAATTACCAAACCACCAAATACACCAATGAAACTTAAAAAGATTGCCAACATAATAATTCCTGGTTTAGAAACTGAGTTAAATTGGAAAATCAAAATAAAGAAAATTAGCATTAAACCTGTAAAAAATGCGCCCATTAAAAACGCCATTTGTTTGTTTTGCTCTTCAATTTGTCCTGTATAATCAATTTTTATTCCTTTTGGCAAGTCATTAAAATTTTTCATAGAATTCTGTATTCTAGCCACAACTGCACCTGCGTCTGTTTCTCCTGGAGAAAGTGCAGAATATACAGTTACCACACGTTTTACATCTTTGTGTTTTATGGCACTAAAACCAGAACTGTTACTTTGTGAAGCCACAGCAGAAACAGGTATTTCTTTAATTTTACCAGAAGCTTGATCTCTAAAGGTTATTTTTTGATTAAAGACGGCACTTTTATCATACCTATCATCTTTATTAAAACGAACATAAATATCATAATCTTCGCCATTTTCTTTATAAATTCCTGCTTTATTTCCAAAGATGGATGCTCTTAATTGTTGCCCAACTTGCCCAGTTGAAACCCCTAATTCTCCTGCTTTTTTACGATCAACCAAAACTTGCATTCCTGGTTTCGATTTGTTTACATCAATCTTTAATTCATCTACACCAGAAATACTTTGTGTGTTTAAATAATCACGCATTCTTTCTGCTGTAAAAATTAACTCTTCATAATCTTCTCCATTTAATTCAATGTTAATTGGAGGTCCTGTTGGTGGTCCATTTGCATCTTTTTCAACCGAAATTAAAACTCCAGGATAAATACCAACTAAGGCTTCTTGTACTTTTTGACGAAGTAATTCGCTGTCTTCTCCACGTCTGTATTTATACTCACGCATGGAAGCTGTAATTTTTCCTTTGTGTGGCATTTCAGCAGAAGAACCTCCATCAGTTTGTGGGTTTCCAGCACCTTCACCAACTTGCGAAACTGTACTTTCTACCATATAATTATAATCGCCATCTGTATATTGATCTTGATTTAAAACGCCAAATACTTTCTGCTCAATTTCTTTGGTAATTTGATTCGTTTTTTCAATATCTGTACCTTCAGGATATTCTATATAAACAATAATTTGATTCGGTTTGTTATCAGGGAAAAACTCAATTTTAGTTCTTTGCACTCCAACAGACCATCCAAAGCCCATAAAAGCAACGATTAGTAAAATAAAAGTTACAGTTACTAAAACATAAGGAGCCCAGCCTGAAAGCGCTTTTTTTAATTGTCTTTCATACCAGTTTTCTAAAGAAACTAAGGTGTTTTTTTGAAAATAATTTGCAGCTTTTCTTAAAACCAATCTATAAAACCAAAGCATAATTGCAGTGAAAACAATTAAAGTTCCAAGCGCATTATAAGCTCCTCCAAAAAAGAAAATCAACAAACCAATAATACCCATAATAGAGGTTAATTTGATGATGTTTTTCAAAGGCATATCTTTATCTTCTGTGCTCATAAATTGAGAAACTAAAACCGAGTTAAAGAAAATTGCTACAAATAATGACGATCCTAAAACAATAGAAAGCGTAATTGGTAAAATAACCATAAACTGACCCATAATTCCTGGCCAAAGACCTAAAGGAATAAAAGCTGCAACTGTTGTTGCTGTAGATATAATGATAGGAAATGCAATTTCTCCAATTCCTTTTTTGGCAGCTTCAGTTCTGGTCATTCCTTCCTCATCCATTAAACGATATACGTTTTCTACAACCACAATTCCATTATCCACCAACATTCCAAGTCCCATAATTAAACCAAACAGAACCATTGTATTTAAGGTGTATCCTAATGCACCTAAAATCATTAAGGACATAAACATGGACATTGGTATTGCAAAACCAACAAAGATTGCATTTTTAAATCCTAAGAAAAACATTAAGACAATAACCACTAAAATAACACCAAAAATAATGTTGTTTACTAAATCATCTACTTGCCCAATGGTTTTTGGAGATTGATCATTTGCAATGGTAACCTGTAAATCTGGTGGAAAATTATTCGCTATTGCTTCCTTAACAATTTCGCCAATTTTATCTGCAGCAGCCACCATATTTTCACCAGATCTTTTTTTAACATCTAGCATTACTACTGCATAACCATCTTCTCTTGCATAGGTGGTTTTATCTTTGTCTTTAAAAGAAATTTCAGCAACATCTTTTAAATAAATAATATTACCATTATCAGATTTAATTACAAAATCTCCTAAATCTGATGGCGCATCAATCTCACCAATAATTCTGATGGTTCTTCTTTGCTGACTTGTAATAAAATTACCAGCAGACATGGTTACGTTTCCACGATTTATAGCGTTTGTAATATCATCAAAACTAACTTTTGCAGCCATCATTTTGTAAATATCTACAGCAACTTCAACCTCTTTTTCTTGCGCTCCACGAATATCTACTTTTTTAATTTCGGTTAAATCTTCAATTTCATCTTGCAAATATTCTCCATATTCTTTCAGTTTTGCAACAGGATAATTCCCAGAAATATTAATATTTAAAATCGGAATTTCTTCGGACATACTCAACTCAAAAACATTCGGTGTAACTTTTGCACCGTTAAAAGTTGGCCAATCTTCGCCAGCAGTTTCTTGGTCTATTTCGTCTTTTACCTTTTGTTTTGCTTTGTTTACATCAATTTTCTCATCAAACTCAACCGTAATTATTGAGTAATCTTCTTGAGATGTTGAGGTAATTTCAACCACATTACTCACCGATTTTAGCTTGTCTTCTAACGGATTTGTAATCAGTTTTTCAATATCTTCTGCTGTGTTTCCTGGGTATACAGAACTAATATAAATTTTAGTTTCGTTTATTTCAGGAAAGTTTTCTCTAGGCATTGTAAAATATGCCGATATTCCTAAATAAAGAATTAAAAACATCAGGACATAAATAGTAGTTTTATTATTTATTGCCCAAGAAGAAAGTTTAAATTCTTTATCTACATTTTTATTTTTAGTCATTAGTTGATAGTCTTTTGGTCGTTAGTGTTTTTATTGTTTGACATTAAGTATTTCTTTAAACTTGCTGTCATTTTTGATAACTCTTCTAATTGCAGTCTATTACTGTAGTCTATTTCATTACTAATATAATTTAATCGTTTAGCAATAGATGAACACACAACACATTCTTTAATTGAGCCATTGGCAATATTTAAAAATCTATTGAATTGTGCATTAGTGTCTCCTGAACCTTCAGCCATATTTAAAGCAATAGATATTGAAGCTCTTCTAAATTGAGATGTAGGACTAAAGTTTTGATTACTTGGAAAACTTTCAGTTAGTTTGTAAGTATTATCAACAAAATCTAAAGCTTTTTGATAAAGTTTTAAATCTTCAAATTTGAATTTAATTTCTTTCATTTGTATCAAATTATTTTTCTAAAGTCTAAAGACTAACACCTAAAGACTTATTTATTTATCACTTTTACAGCCTGACCATCGTTAACACTTCTTGCACCTTCCATAATAATTTCTGAATCTGCAGGAAGGTTTTTTGTAACCTCATTCATATCTCCTTGAGTTTTTCCTGTTTCAATAATTAAACGTTCTGCAACAGCTTCATTATTTTCTTTTTTGTCTTTTATAACATAAATGAATTGTTGGCCTTTTGCGTTTTCAGAAATAATACTTTGTGGAATTAAAATGGCATTATCACTTGTGTAATCATTTAATTTTAATCTTGCAGTTAAGTTTGGTTTTACATTTCCACTTAAATTTGGTACATCAATTTCAATCTTAAAAGATCTATTATTTGGGTTGATAAAATTACCAACCTGTCTTACTTTTGATGTTACAGTTTCATTTAAAACAGGAAAATTAACTTCTACTTTTTTATTTTTTGTGATGCTTCCAATATAGGTTTCTGGCACTTCAGTTTCGATATACATATTAGATAGGTTTACGATTCTAAAAATTTCTGAACCTTGTCCTGGAGCAACTACAGTTCCTCTTTCCTTAAAAACATCATCTATAATTCCAGAAAAAGGTGCTCTAATCGTAGATTTTCCTAATTGACTTTTTACTTGGTCTACAGCACTTTTTTGAGCTTCAAAAGCAGTTTTTGCCTGTAAGAACTGAATTTCTGAACCAATTTTTTGATCCCATAATCTTTTTTGACGCTCAAAAGTAGTTTTTGCAAATGCAGCATTTGCTTCTAATTGTGCTAATTGTTGAGACATTCCTCCATCATCAATTTTCGCTAAAACTTGTCCTTTATTAACTCTTTGCCCTTCTTTTACATAAACGCTTTCTAAAATTCCTGGCATTTCAGGATACACTAAAACGTTTTGTTTGGTTTGTACATTTCCTTGTAATTCTATAAAATGTGTAAAAACTTCTTCTTTTACTTTATAAGTAGTAATTAAAGGCATGTTTTTGTTGTCATCTAAATCATTAATTTTGTCATTTAATTCTTTTAAATCTGCAGCTAGTTCTTGCTGTCTTGCTGTAATTTCGGTTTTCTTAGATTTTAGTTGAGCAATATCATTGGATGCTAAAACATCATCTACAGAAACTTCTTTTTTATCTCCACAAGAAGTTAAAATAAGGGCTGTTAATAATAGTACGTATATATTTTTCATGATTTTTTTTATTTAGTTAGATTAATTGGAACATTTAATGCGTTTTCTAAAGCTGCTTTGTTAGAAATTACATCTAACATTGATTGTATATAGTTTTGTTGTTGCGTATATAATTGATTTTGAGCCTGTAATAATTCGAAACTAGAAGAAATACCCTCAAAGAATTTTATTCGTTGTTTCTTTTCGATTCTTTCTGCCAAACCAACATTCTTTTTTGCAGTTTGATAATTTTCGATACTAAATTGATAATCGTTTTGTGCTTTTTCAGCCTGTAAACTTAAACGTTGTTTGGTTTCTTCTAAACGTATATCTGCATTTTCTAAATCTATTTTTGCTTGCGATACTTTCGATTTTCTGCTAAAACTACTAAAAATCGGCACGTTTAAACTCACACCTAAAAGAGAGGATTCAAACCAACGTTGATTGCCATCAAAAAAGGTAAACGAATCAGAAAATGCTTGTGTACCATAATTTACAAAAGCACTTAACGTTGGTAAATATTTACTTTTTTCTAATTTTAGATTTAAAAGATTTCCTTGTCTATTATTTTCTGCAATTCTAAAATCGATATGATTATTTACATTAAAAGGTTCAGAAATTAAAGACAACTGAATGTTTTCAGTCGCTAAACTTTCCAAATTATCTGTTAATATTAAGGTTGTTTTTATGGAACTACCCAAAGCAAGATTTAGCATTTGATAGGCTATTTCTTCCATTCTTTGCACGCTTCTTAGTTGGTTTTTCACATTCCCTAACGTAATTTCAAGTTGCTCTACATCTTCTTCTTCATTCAAACCATTTTCAAAGATTTTTTTGGCATCATTATAATTTTTTTGAAGTATTTTGATGTTGCTTTCCAAAATTGAAATACTACTTTGCGTAATCAATACATTACCATAAGCATTTATAACAGCCTCTCTTGTTAACAGTTCTGTTTTTTCTTCAGCCTGTGTTGTAATTTTCAAGAATGTTTTTGAAGCTTGTAAACCTACTAGATAAGAACCATCGAAAAGTAATTGTGTTAAAGTTACAGAAGCATTCATGTTTTGAGGCGTTCCAAAAACTACTGGAATAAAACCACCTGGAGCTGTAGGTTCTCTGTTTGCTTGCAAATCGAAAAAGTCTTCTACAGTAGAAACTGTGGAGCTTGTATTATCGAAAGCAGCAGCTGGCAATAAAGAAACTGGTTGTTTTAGAAAGTTTTGATAATCTAAACTGGCATTAATTTGTGGCAAACCAATAGCTGTTGTTTCCCAAACTTTTTCGTTGGCAGATTTGATATCGTTTTTAGCCGCTTTTGCATTGTAACTATTTTCTAAGGCAAAAGCAATGGCTTCATCCAAAGAAAGTTGCATTGTTTTCTCTTGTGCATTGGTAGTTATTGCAAATGCTAAAAAAGAAAGTATGTAAATATATTTCTTCATTTTTATAATTGATTGATTTTAAGTTGATGTTCTAGTTTTTCGATACCTAAAGGAGTGCAAATTGCTCTTAAATGGTATTCGTAATAATAATTCATAAGCGTTTTCATAGAATAATTTTTTAGCGGAAACATTTCTTTATCCTTAATGCCAGTAAGCCCATTAAAGTAAATTCGAGATATAAATTCTACGTCAATATCCTTTCTGTAAACCCCTAATTCTATTCCGTATTTTAAGTTTTCTAAAACACAGCCTTGCATTACTTTAAACTGTTTTTGTTTTAATGAGAGGTAAATTTT
>Ga0115565_10002813_pt1 | contig 12844 bp, 10 predicted proteins | sample COGITO_mtgs_1105_FD_87199 | JGI IMG/M metagenome (GOLD analysis project Ga0115565, IMG submission 87199) | Pelagic marine microbial communities from North Sea - COGITO_mtgs_110530 | ecosystem: Environmental > Aquatic > Marine > Epipelagic | place: Germany:Helgoland, sampling site Kabeltonne... | reverse complement strand
GATGCAACTCAACGTAAAAAATGAAACCTCGCGATTACGCTCCGTAATATTAGGAACGGCAGAAAGTAACGGACCCACTCCAGAACTTAAAGAAGCCTATGACCCTAAAAGCGCGATGCATATAAAAGCAGGCACATATCCTCAAGAGAAAGATATGGTTGCTGAGATGGAGGCTGTAGCTGCAGTCTTTAAAAAATATGATGTTGATGTGCATAGACCTAAACTAATAAAAAATCTAAATCAGATTTTTACTAGAGACATAGGTTTTGTGGTAGATGACAAATTTTTTAAAGCAAATATTCTCCCAGATCGAGAAGAAGAAATTGATGCTATACAGCATATTATAAATAAAATTCCCGCTACTCAAGTTTTTAGGTTACCACAAGAGGCACATATAGAAGGTGGTGACGTAATGCTTACAGACGATCATATTTTTATAGGAACGTACAGAGGCGCAGATTATTCAGATTTTATTATAGCACGTACTAATATGATTGCTGTTGGGATGATGCAAGAGCTATTTCCCAATAAAAAAGTAATGTCTTTTGACTTGCGTAAGTCTAATACAGATGCTTTCAGTAATGCGCTGCATTTAGATTGTTGCTTTCAGCCCGTAGGTAAGGGAAAAGCTATTTTGCATAAAAATGGTTTCTTACAAGAGTCAGAATACAATTGGCTCGTTAATTTTTATGGTAGAGAAAATATTTTTGAGATTACATCCCAAGAGATGTTTAATATGAACTCAAATGTGTTTAGTATTTCTCCAGAAGTTGTGATTTCTGAAAAGAACTTTACCAGATTAAATACGTGGTTACGCGATCAAGACATCACCGTAGAAGAAGTTCCATATGCAGAGATCGCAAAGCAAGAAGGTTTATTGCGTTGTAGCACCTTGCCTTTAATTAGAGATTAGTACGCTTTCGCGAAAGCGTCTGCAGAATTGGGATATGACAGAAGCGCTATTAGTTCAAAAAGTGTCTCTTTGATATTTTGAGCTCCGTGTGCAGTTCAATGTATTTGAAATAAAACTATACTTTTCCCAATTGCCTATTACCTTCATAAACCACAATTCCTACAGCATTTGCAAGATTCAAGCTCCTAATATGCTCACTAAATAATGGAATTTTATAGAGTTGTTCTGGGTACTTCTCTGTAATCTCAGCGGGTAGACCTTTAGACTCTTTTCCAAAAACTAGAAAGAGATCCTCCCCAAAAGGAATCTCATAGTGCGATTTTTTTCCGTGACTTGAGAGAAAGGCCATTTTGGCGAAAGCATTTATACTAAAAAATTCATCAATGCTGTCATAAAATTTCACATCCAGGTGTTTCCAATAATCCAGTCCAGCACGCTTAAGGCGAGTATCGTCTATCTCAAAACCAAAAGGTTTTACAAGATGTAAACGACAGCCAGAACCGAGTGCGAGCCTACCTATGTTCCCTGTGTTATTGGGTATTTCTGGGTTAATGAGAACGATGTTAAGCATAACTATTTTATGAGTGACAAATGTCGTCATTTCGAGGGAAGCGTAGCTCCCGAAGTTTCGGGAGAGAAATCGCATGAAAGCGAGCGCTTTTGAGTGCGTAAAGAGTTTGAGTTGGTTTACAGAGCTAGACTATGTGATCTCTCCTATTGTCGAGATGACTACTTTAGTTTCAAGTTCTATTTCAAGTTTTTTACGTCAACAAATTCCCATCATCATCCCAAGTAGCAATATCGCCACGGGTACTCTGGTCAATACATTTTGCAATCCATTCTGGTTCGTAAGCAACGCCGTGCTGGTCTAATACATCTTGTGGTACACCATCCCAAACGTTGGGCTGATTTCCTTTGTAACCAAGATCTTTAATTCCATATTCTGAAGTGTAATAACCCGTCACCGTTAGATTTCGCATTAGGCTAAACCATTGGATTTCAAAAGGCCGTTCATAAGAGGGTGTTTTTGGATCGTAAAAGGCGATGGGGTCAAGTAGCTCTTTCTGTTGCTCAAGGTCTAGAGACTTAAATTCTTTCCCAAATGCTTCTAACGATTTGTTATCTAGCCACAGCAACCCACCTAGCAATGTGTTTTGCATACGAGGTCTGTCTTTTCCCATAAACTCAATAAATTCAGGTACACCAGCTTCTAAAGGGCCACCAACTTCTGGCTTAGGGGGGAGAATCACTTCGCTCAACACAGCGATAGTCTCTAATTCGTGCTCATTAAAAAGCTGCTCTGCGTTTAATTTTTCGATGCGTTCTAATTCTTCAGGAGTTCTCCCAAAATAACCATCCGCACTTTCGACTATTTGTTGTTCTATCTCTGGCTCTCCTTCGCCTACACAACTATGTAAACCAAGCGCTACAGCTCCAGTTCCTAGAAGCATTGTTTGTATACTTTTTCTTCTGTCCATATATAATATCTTTTTGTCATTTCCGCACTTCGGCTACGCTCAGCATAAACTTCGGTGGGTATCTCGTTATAATTCCGACCTTATTTATATCAAGGCAGGTATCCCATTTTAGTCAACTACTATTCCCAATTACGCTTTCGCGAAAGCGCAAATTTTATTTTTCAAGTTCAAGTTCAAGTTCAAGTTCAAGTTCAACTTCATCAGATATTCTGCATTTTCAACTGCTCAATAATATAATCACTTGCTCTCCAAGAAAGCGCCAGTATCGTCCACGTACAGTTTTTATCTGCTTGTGAGACAAAGGGTCCTGCGTCTACAATAAAGACATTATCTACATCGTGCAGCTGGTTAAACTTATTAGTTACACTTGTTTTTGGGTCATTGCCCATTCGGGTAGTTCCTACTTCGTGTATAATTTCGCCAGGTTTATTGAGACCATTGTCTTTTCCGCCAGGACGATCGCCCAACACTTCGCCACCCATATTATGAATAATTTCTTCAAAGGTACTCTGCATATGAGTTGCTTGCTTACGCTCCAGATCACTCCATTTATAATTGAATTTCAAGACAGGTATCCCAAATTGGTCAACAGTCGTTTCATCGATCTCACAGTAATTATCCTTACGAGCTATTCCTTCGCCACGACCAGCCATTCCTACTACGGCGCCATAATATTTCTTTACATCATCGCGGAGTACATCTCCATAACCGCCTACTTTAGTGCCAAAAAATTTATTAAACTCATTTGCATTAAAGCCAAAACCATAGCTGGGCATTCCCATTCCTCCCCAGACTTCGATGTGGTATCCTCTTGGGAAATCCAGCTTAGAATTATCGCCCCACCAGGGCGAGTACACGTGTAAACCGCCCACGCCATCTTCATTATACGATGGCTTTCTGTTCATTAATTGCGGGATAAATCCTGCTCGGCTAGAACCGGTTGAGTCGTGTAAATATTTGCCCACCACGTCAGAACTATTTCCTAATCCGTTAGGGTGCTGCGGGCTTTTACTATTTAATAAAATACGAGCAGAACTACAGGCCGAAGCGGCTAGTACAATTACTCGCGCTTTTAATTTATATTCTTTACGATCATCTTTACTTATATATGAGACGCCGGTTGCTTTGCCTTCTTCGTTTGTTGTGACTTCGCGCACCACAGAATTTGTGTAAATACGCACTTTACCGCCACTTTTCTGAGCAGGAAAAATTAAACAACTTCCCGAAGAAAAATCTGCATATACGGAACAAGAGCGCGAGCATTGACCGCAATAAAAACAGACACCGCGATCATTATTGATGCGCTTCGTAAGCATAGACATTCTACTCGGGATCACGGGTACACCAGATTTCCTAGCTCCTTTAATGTAGAATAGTTCGTGTAGTCGAGGTTTCGGAGGTGGTAAAAAGAAACCGTCGGGATCGTTTTCTCGTCCTTCATTAGTCCCAAAAACACCGATCAATTTATCCACCTTATCGTAATATGGTTTTACATCATCGTAGCCTAAAGGCCAGTCTTCACCATAACCGTCGCGGGTTTTTCCTTTAAAATCTTTGGGTCCAAAACGCAACGAAATCCGCCCCCAGTGATTCGTACGCCCGCCCAGCATATGCGAGCGAAACCAGCGAAAGTCAGTTCCAGGTTCGTGTGTGTAGGGTTCGCCCTCGATCTCCCAACCGCCGTAGGCCATATCAAATTCGCCAAAGGCTCTATCTGTCCCCGCACCACGTCTAGGTGAAGCGTGCGGCCATTTCATTTGGGTCATTGTTTTGGGGTCTGCTGGGTCAAAAAACGGCCCCGCCTCAACCACTGCGACATTAAAACCTGCGTCTGCCAGTTGTTTTGTGGCCATTCCGCCACCTGCTCCAGACCCTACAATAATGACGTCGTATACCTCTGGAGATTCTTTGATTTGCATAGGAATTCAGTTTGATTCCTGTAATTTAAGAAATAAATGGGGTTTTTACGCTTTCGCGAAAGCGCAAGTCTTATAAAAAAGATGACGCCAATAATATTAAAATATCTTGCTTGTTGCAACCTGATTGAAAGCGCTAGAATTTCGTGCTTCTTCTCTGTAGACTTCTATATCTGGGAAATACATTTTATTACAAAAAGGGCATTACTCAATAATCACTTTGAGTCCATCTTTATTCCCTGTCATTTCCCAATTCACCAAAGCAATAGGAATATTACCAGCGCTATTAAGCGCGTCAAAAAAGTCCCTTAACACAAAAGGCTCGTTTTTGGACTCCTTACGTTTAGCATAATCTGCCATTGCTTGCTCTAAGAGATATTTCCCAGTAATATAGCTAGTACCATATCCCGGCTGACGCAAGTACAGGTGCTGCTCAAAAATGAGCAATTCTTTCTCCGTTTTCATCCAGCCTCGTGGGGTGTACTCGCTGTGGATGCCTCCGGCTTCTTCCATAGTCATCTCATTTGCGTGTGCATATAAGGAGCCTAATCCTCTTGCTGCTCGCTGCGCAATCATTATATAAACAATCTCTCTAGACCTCGGGCTGTCTTCGTATAAGCCTGCGTGCATAAACATTTCTTCTACAGCGGTTGCAGTTCCTTCATTTCTAGAGTCGTAGATGTTATACAACACTGGTCCTTTGCGTATCTCACTTTTGTTAGGCTCATTGTCCATACGTGCTAATTCAAACCAGTGGTAAAAATGTGAATACAACGGTCTAGGATCATAATGCTCACCGATTACGAAAAAGTTGCGTTTCTCTTTAGGCACATACTCACCTAAATGTTCTCGTAACGCTGGATCAAAGTAAGGCTTTACCGTAACAATATCTTCTTGCTCTAAAAAATTCATCAAGCTTTTTGCAGCTTTATCTGCCATCTTATTATATACCTCTGGAGAGCTTGCATCAACTAGTTCAGGGAGGTCACGGTTGCGATGCTCTTCTAACTTAAGTGTAGACCAAGCGCGAGCGAGTTCGCGTTTTAAGATCATCACTTCATCTTCCCAGGTCAATGGGACGAGGTGTACGTTTTGTAAATACCAAGTGTAATTTTCTTTTCCTATTCCAGAAGGACCTGTCTTTGATTTTGATTCATTTTCTAACCAGGTAACTAGGTCATTTGTAGAAGCAATAGCTTCATCAATAACCGTAACGATTTCGGTATCATCTTTAAGGTGTGTTTGATCCTTAAGTTTTGAGAGTACAGCGCTTTGATTTTTAATGTCTCTAATTCCTGTTACCCAAAGATCACGAGCGTTACCTGTTAAGTTTTGCTGTGCTTGCTTGTTTAAAGGAGTAACTTTATTGAGGTCTGAGAGAAAGCGTTTTCTTTCTTCTTGAGATAATGGAAAGTTGTAAGTCCATAACTCTGTAGTACCGTGATTAGTTGGTCCTTCGTGTGCAGGTACATCGCTGCGATAAGACCAAACTGTTTTATAAAAAGCAGGATCGCGCGTCCAAGGTTGCAAGAAGCGGTGATTAAAGTCGTAACCGTTCATTTCTGCCCAGATGACCATCCAATCAACCTGTTGATTAACTGGCCAGTTTGAGGTGTCAATTGCTTTTAATTGAGATTGTAATTCTTTAAAACGAGGCAAACGCTTTTCAAAAGTTGCTGCTGTATAATCTGGAGCGCCTTCTAGTAAAGGTGGATTTTCAAAAGCTCGCCATTCTTTAAATAGAGAGACTACATCTTCATAGTTGGTAGACGTATAGTTTTGAGACGAAGTAGTTTGTTCTTTTTGGTCGGACTGACAACTTAATAAGAGTGTCAACAAAAGTGATACTAATGCGGTTGTTGTTTTCATAATGTGATGGTTGTCTCGTAAAGTTACTTATTTAGTGATAACACTCTACAGATAGGATAGGAAATGTTTTTTTCTAGCTCAAGGTCAGTGGGAATGTTTATTCAGACCTACACCGAGACCCTTCGTGACTCAGACAACACCTCGCAGGTCGATGTTGTTAGATTCTAGTCAACTATTTAGGTTATGTGGCCTTGCCGTATATAATGATGGAGTTAGTTGTTAAGAGCGCTTTTTTCTCTCCCTCTGGGAGAGATGTCCGCTGGACAGAGAGGGATTAAGCAAAAAACCAATAGTCGTCTACAGACTTCTTTCCCCAAGAATCAAGTAATTCTTTAATCTCTTTCTTCCCATCTGGGGAAGAAACCACAATCATAATCTGCGCATTTTCAATAGACGGAATATCCTCAAAAGACTGCATACGCACATCATAAATATCTTTTCCTATTTGTTTCTGGTTATTAGAGACCCAATGAAAAGTATCATCATAAGACTGCAGTATTTTTGCCATATCCTTTCCATTTCTTCCTGCTCCCCAGAGTACTAGAGGTCGTGATTTGTCACGATCTATCTCGTAAAAGAAACGCATTTTTAGGTCAAAATATCTGTTGTCTTTATACTCATCCCACGTACGCGAGATACGATTAGAACGATCTCGCCAATGATGCAGAATTACATCTATGCCCTTTACAACAAGCCCGTGTTTATACATTCTAAAACAGAGGTCGTAATCTTCAGGATAAACGATTGGATCAAAAGCGCACACGGCGTCAAAATCCTCCTTATGAATCATCCAGCAATGTGAGGGAATCACACACTCTTTATAGATTTGCTCGTAATGCGTACTCGTTCTAGCCACTTCATTAAGCCAGCGTTCATAGCGTAAAAAGCCGTCTCCCACTTCTCCTTCATCTACAAAGTGTTCTGTACCGCCAGCAATGACGTGGCCTTTGCCATATTTATGCCACTCATCTACTAGTACCTGGATTTTATAATTTGGCATTTTGTCATCAGAATCCATACGGTTAATAAGCGTTCCTCTTACCTGTTTATAACCGCATTGTAACGTAGGAATTAATTTATACCCATCACTGTTAAACACCCGTATTCTAGAGTCCGCTTTCACGAAAGCTTCTAAAATTTCAGGAGTCTCATCTGTAGAGTGATCATTTACTGCAATGAGTTCCCAGTTTTGATAGGTCTGATTAAGAATAGAATTAATGCAATCGTGCAAGTAGGGAGCCGTGTCTTTTACGGCCATTATGATGGAGACTAGGGGAGAATCCTGAGTCTCTTGTAGGGTGTTGTTTTTATTCAAGGATGTGGGTTTTCTTTTGCTTTAGATGCGTAAAGTTAATGGTTAAAAGTTAATTGGGGTTCTGGCTGGTGTATCGTAGGTTTTGATACTACTTAAAACTGTACCGAAACCTCCGGAATTAAACTGAGCAAATTACCTCCAAGACTCTGGGAGTTTCTCCTTAATTTCAATATTCTCAAAAGTATTACTCACTCTAGCACCGTGATCGTGAACCCAAGCGGCTGTTTTCGCCAGTCCTTCGGCGAGTGAAGTAGTTTTTTTAGGGTGAAAAACGTTTTTAAATGTTTTGTGATCTGCGTAGGCGTGAATGACTTCTTCTCGCTGGTCTAGGTGATTTACCTTGCCTTCTTTTTTCATTGCCTTTTGCACCAGGGCTGCGAGATCATTTACGGTGTTCTCTGCAGCTGAGCCGATGTTGAACAGTTGGTTTTTAGCTTTCGCGAAAGCGTAACTAGCAGCAATATACGGTGCAACGTCATCTATGTAGGTAAATGCTCGTGTCTGATTTCCATCACCGAAGATGGTAAGAGGCTCATCTTTTAATAACTGATTCATAAAAATGCCGACCACATTGCGGTATTTATCACCTATGTTTTGTCCTGGCCCGTACACGTTATGTGGACGAAAAATAGTATACTCTAGGCCAAACATTTTGTGCGCATTTTCTAAATCCATTTCTACAGCATACTTTGCTATTCCGTACGGGTCTTCAGGTTGTGGGCGTTGCGATTCTCTAAGAGGTAGTTCTTGAGTGCCATAAACGGCTATAGAGCTTGTAAAAATAAAACGCTTTACATTGTGATTTATCGCAGCGTTTATAAGGTTAATACTTCCTATGAGATTATTCTCATAATTAAATTTTCGTATAAAATGACTGAGACCTTCGGCAGCATAGGCCGCTAGGTGGTAGATATAATCTATGCTGTATTTTTCAAAAATAGACTGGATTAGCGCTACATTAGTAATAGAGCCTTCTATATATATGCAATCTTTAGGCACGTTTTCTATAAAACCGCCAGATAAATCATCTAGGATAATCACTTGATGATCCATACTACGTAAATGCCTAGCTACGTGACTTCCTATAAACCCTGCGCCGCCTGTAACTAATGATGTTTGTTGCATAAAGCAAACTTACTAAAATGGAGTGGGACGAAAGTATGCTTTCGCGAAAGCGTATACATAAAAAAAGCCACCTTACGTAAGGTGACATTTAATTGTTATCGTTTACTTGCCCGCGCTTGTTTAAAATATTTAATAGGAGGAAAAAGCATACCGAAGGATTCTCCGTCGCCTTTGCCTAAGTGCTTGTGGTGCATTTTATGCGCGCGTCTCAAAGCTTTTCCGTACCAGCCATTAGCGTTTCTAAAGAGTTTAAACCGCTGGTGTATAAAAATGTCGTGAACGCCAAAATATGCAAGGCCATAAGCAAAAATCCCTAAGCCTATAGGGAGTCCTATCCACACATTTTCATACTGCCATAGTAAGAAGCAGCCTATAGAAACGAGGGCGTAAAAGATGAAAAACAAATCATTTTTTTCCCACCACGAATTGTGTTTTTTATGATGATGGTCTTGATGTAATGACCATAGAAAACCGTGCATCACATATTTGTGTGTTGCCCAAGCGAGAAATTCCATCACGATAAAAGTCAGTAAAAAAACTAAGATCCAAAGAAATGTTTGCATTGTATATGAGGGTTCTTTTAAATTAAATTTAAACGATATTTTACATAACTACGGGCAAGAAGACTTGCTTTTACATAGTCTGGTACGCGTATTCTAGTATTTTTGATTTCAGCAGACGGTACTTTTTTAAGCTTGGTTAGCAGTTTTTTATAGTAGCGGTATGCAGTGTAAACACCAAACTTTGCTTCTATAGGTAATTTATTAATACCCGCTAAGCCTTTTTTAAAGTCCAACTCGATATCTGCGATAATGCGTTGTTTAGACGCCTCGTCTAGTTCTAATAGATTTGTATTCGGGAAATACGTCCTACTTAATCCTTCAAAATCTGCTTTTAAATCTCTTAAGAAATTTACTTTCTGAAAAGCAGATCCCAAGCTCATCGCACTTTCTTTAAGCGCTTCGTATTGCTCCTTATCGCCTTGAACAAATACGGTGAGACACATAAGACCTACCACATCTGCACTGCCATAGATATACTCTCTATACTCTGCATCGGTAAGGTATTCAGATTTAGAGAGATCTAGTCGCATACTTTTCATAAATGCATCTATATGCTCTTGTTCGATATTAAATTTATGGACAGTTTCTTGAAAGGCATTAAGAATAGGATTTAGACTTATTTTATCCTCTAAAGCATTTTTTAAATCTTGCTCAAAACGAGCAAAAAGTATTGCCTTATCAAAATCGTGAAAAGAATCTACAATTTCATCTGCAAATCGCACGAAACCATAGATGTTATATATATCCTGTCGTATCTCTGGTGCGAGCATTTTAGTCGCGCTAGCAAATGAAGTACTATAAGATTGTGTTACAACCTTAGCACAGCTTCTAGATACGGTGTCAAATAATGATTTCATTAATATTACAAATTTTTAGCAATTAGGTCTGCGGTTAGTTTTCCTGAGATTAATGCTGGCGGAACGCCAGGTCCAGGTACCGTTAATTGACCTGTAAAATACAAATTTTTTACCTTTTTACTTTTAAGTTTTGGTCTTAGAAAAGCTGTCTGTAACAAGGTGTTAGCCATTCCGTAAGCGTTTCCCTTATACGAGTTATATTCTTTTATAAAATCTTTAACACAAAAGGATTCTTTAAAAATGATATGATTTCTAAAATCTTGACCAGAAAGACGCTCAAGACGCTCCATAATAATATCAAAATATTGTGTTCTAAGTGCTTCAGTATCTTCTACTCCAGGAGCAATAGGTATTAGAAAGAATCCATTCTCTTTTCCTTCTGGCGCCATAGTCTCATCACTTATAGATGGAAAGTTAGCATAAAATAAAGGCTCTTTAGGCCACTCTAAATCATCATAAATCGTTTTAGCGTGTTCTTCAAAATCAGTATCAAAAAATAAATTATGATGAGCAACTTTGTCAAATTTCTTATCAAATCCTACGTAAAAGAGTAGGGAAGAAGGAGCAAATGTCTTTTTATCCCAATATGCCTCACTATATTGTTTGTCGTTGTCATCTAACAAAGTTTCAGTGTGATGATAATCTGCACCGCTTACCACAAAATCTGCCGTTTGTAAAGAGTCATTAATCATAACACCTTTTATGCTGCCATTTTCTGTAACAATTTTTGTGGCAGGGCTATCTGTATGCATTTGCACACCTAATGATTTAGACAGACTGATCATTCCCTGAATCACGGCGTGCATACCTCCTGTAGGATGCCAGGTACCTAATCCAAAATCTGCATAGTTCATAAAACGATAAAAGGCAGGAGTTTTATCTGGCTTAGCTCCTAAAAACAATACAGGAAACTCTAAAATAGAAACAAGCTTTTCATTTTTGAAATCTCGGCGTACATCATCACTTATAGTTTTAAAAAATTGATTTACACGTATCGCAGTTTGTGGTGTAACGAGTTCAAAGGGTGATACGCCCGGTTTATTTACGATGTCATTTATAGCAATGTCATAATTTACAGCCGCTTTATCAATAAACTTTTTGAGTTTTAGGGAACTTCCTTTTTCTATGCGCTCAAATTCTATGGCAATTTTCTCTAGCGTATCTCCTATCGTGACAATTTCATCCTTAAACCAAACGTGGTACGCGGGATCTAACTTTTCTAGTGTATAGTAGCCAGACGCTTTCTTGTCAAAATGGTTAAAAAAAGTTTCGAATACATCGGGCATCCAGTACCAACTGGGCCCCATATCAAAAGTGAAGCCTTCTCTTTTTAACTGTCTAGCTCTACCTCCTAGGGTACTGTTTTTTTCAAAGATTGTTACTTGATGTCCAGCTTTTGCTAGGTGACATGCGGCAGAAAGTGATGAGAATCCTGAACCTATTACGATGATGCTTTTATGCATATGATGGGGAGCGGCGTTTTATGGTGTTTACAAACTCACGTATACTTAACATTATTCTAATATTATTCGGGAGTTTGTCTTCGTTTATGTCCTTTATTCTTTGACCAAAAATATACAGTTTATGATTAGCCTCGCCGAACATCTCATTATATTCTTGCATATAATTTTCTAAGTTTTCGACAAGCGGGTATACTGTAAAATAGCTAACAAAGGTGATATTTGGATGATTTACAGATAAATATTTTAAGCTATCAAGTTGGATGCTTTGACCCAAATATATAACCTTGAAACCGTGAGAAACTAGTTCGTAATTTAAAAAGATTAATCCTAATTCGTGTATCTCGTTTTCGGGTAAATAAAGAACAAAAGTTTCATTGTGCATATGCACAGTATTGGCTTGTGCCTTTTCTATATTTATAAGTAATTTTTGTTTTATGAGATTATAAATAAAGTGTTCGTGTGATGGATTTATAGTATCTGTTTGCCATAAAAGTCCTATTTCGTGCAGTAATGGGAGAAAAGTTTCATAAAAAATAGATTCGAAAGTCCCCTTTTCTAAAAGTGTATTATATGTTTTGTAAAACAGCTCTTGGTCAAAATTCATCATTGCGATTTTGAAAGAATTTGTCGCGTGACTATGATCGCTAAAGCTTCTTTCTGAAACAATCTCTGCAGTGATTTGAGCTATTTCTTGCGTAGTATTTTTTGCTATTTTAGAAATTTTGTACCCATTTTGGATTAGAAAAGTCACATTTAGCAACTTTTGAAGATCAGCTAAAGCGTATGTTCTAATATTAGTTGCGGTACGAATGGGCGCTAGTAAGTTGTATCGTTTTTCCCAAATTCTTATAGTGTGAGCCTTGATACCACTTAGACCTTCAAGGTCTTTAATACTAAAATTGGTTTTTACAACATTGTTCATAATTCCGCTGTTTGATTCAAAATTAATAAAAATGAATCTTTTGTTTAACTTAATATAGTTAAATATTAAACAAAATATTAATTGCTCTGTACGCGCTTTCGCGAAAGCGTAAGTAAGCACATACGAAAACTAAAAGCGGAAAAGGTCATAAAGGAATGAGACGTGAGCATTTAAAATGGGAATAAATTCTGAGTAGCTATTTTTTTAAACCGGCTCGCTTTGCTCGCCACACTAGGTCGAACCTAGTGGCTTACTATCTTAAATAACAAAAGGCTAGCGTAAAGCTAACCTTTTTAAGTACCGAGAATGGGAGTTTTTTTTCGTTAACCGGCTCGCTTTGCTCGCCACACTATGTTGAACCTAGTGGCTTATTATTTTAAATAACAAAAGGCTAGCATAAAGCTAACCTTTCTAAGTACCGAG
>Ga0115565_10002804_pt1 | contig 12886 bp, 7 predicted proteins | sample COGITO_mtgs_1105_FD_87199 | JGI IMG/M metagenome (GOLD analysis project Ga0115565, IMG submission 87199) | Pelagic marine microbial communities from North Sea - COGITO_mtgs_110530 | ecosystem: Environmental > Aquatic > Marine > Epipelagic | place: Germany:Helgoland, sampling site Kabeltonne... | reverse complement strand
GGTGCTAAACAGTCTTTATATAATATAGCTCAAGCCGTGCTAAACAAAGGGGATGAAGTTATATTACCCTGCCCTTACTGGGTTAGTTATGCAGATATTGTTAAGCTAGCGGATGGTACTCCTGTAGAGGTTGGTACTTCTTTGGAGAATGATTTTAAAATGACACCTGAACAATTAGAGGCTGCTATAACACCGAATACCAAAATGCTTTGGTACAGTTCTCCATGCAACCCCAGTGGGTCTATTTATAGCAAGAGTGAATTGCGTGCTTTAGCAGATGTTTTACAGAAGCACCCAGATATTATAGTCGTTAGTGATGAGATTTATGAGCATATAAATTATGGTAGCACCGCACATTTTTCCATGGCTGCATTCCCAGATATGTATGATCGTACTGTTACTGTAAATGGCGTATCTAAGGCATTTGCGATGACTGGATGGAGAATAGGTTTTATAGGTGGCCCTGCTTATATCGCCAGGGCTTGTAATAAGCTTCAAGGTCAAGTTACTAGTGGCGCCAATTGTATTGCGCAACGTGCTGTAATTACTGCGCTAGAAGAAGACCCTAGCCGTATTAAGTACATGGTAACCGAATTTGAAGGTAGAAGGAAATTAATTTTAGATTTACTAAGAGAGATTGATGGTTTCAAGTGTAACACGCCAGAAGGTGCTTTCTATGTATTTCCAGATGTGTCTGCTTATTTTGGAAAGACATTAAATGGAGTTAAAATTGAAAATGCATCCGACTTTTCTATGTACTTACTAGAAAATGCGCATGTAGCAACGGTTACAGGTGATGCTTTTGGAAACAGTAGCTGCATCCGTATTTCTTACGCAGCGTCTGAAAAAGAAATCAAAAATGCTATTGAGAGGATAGCCAAGTCATTAGCTTAGGATAAGTTATAACTAGATAAAAAAAGCCTCTTAGCAAATTTGCTAAGAGGCTTTTTTATGACTTGTAATCAACTCTTTAATACGTTTCTTATCAACAATACCATAACCTGAATCATCTATATATGCTATTAATCTCAAACCCTTGCTTCGTAAATAACAGGTAATACTTATTAAAAGAAGTCAATTTATGAGCTATAAATATTCTAAGAAAAAGTACCTCAACTCCTTAATTGTAAAAAGCCTATTATTAGCTATTTGGCTATCTTCTATAACAACAAGACCGACTAGTTTTTACCTTTTTGAGATTCTGCTTGCTCCATCATTTCTCGCATCTTCCTCTGAAATCTATTTTCCTTTTTCACTTTAGTCTTGTTTTCCTGAATCTGCGCATGAATTTTATCATTATCTATAATTACATTCTTAATAACTAACATGATGCCAATAGTAATTAAGTTAGAAACAAAATAGTATAAACTTAAACCAGAAGCGTAGTTATTAAAGAAGAACAACATCATGAAAGGCATTAGATAAATAATAAACTTCATATTAGGCATACCTGGTTGTGTGGGCATGTTTTGACCTGTAGTCATCATCATATAAAAGAATATAGCGATAGAGGCTAAAATAGGAAACAAACTTACATGATCTCCGTAAAACGGAATTGTAAAACCTTCTGGGAATTGATAGATTGTATCGAAAGAAGACAAATCATCTGCCCAAAGAAAAGGCTTTTGCCTTAAAGCAAAGGAAGTAGGGAAAAACATAAAAAGCGCGTAAAAAATAGGCATTTGAAGAAATGCTGGCAAACACCCACTCATGGGGCTGACCCCTGCCTTATTGTAAAGTTTCATGGTTGCCTGCTGCTTCTTCATGGCATTGTCTTTATGCTTTTCACCAAGCTCAGCAATTTCTGGCTTCAAAACTTTCATCTTAGCTTGTGACAAGTAGGACTTATAAGTAACAGGAGACATTACCAAACGCACTACAATAGTCATTACAATAATGGCAATACCATATGGGAAATACGTACTAAGAAATGTATAAAATGGTGTAAATACATACCTATTAATAACTCCAAAAATACCCCAACCAAAGGGTATAGAATCTTCTAAACCAAGGTTTGCATATTGCGACAAAACAGACACATCTGTAGGTCCAAAATACCAATGTAAATTTTTAGATAGTTCTCCGCCCTTATATTCTAAAGGCAATACTGCGCTATATTTTTTTGTAAACCCAAAAGTCTTGCTCTCCTCTTCCACTAAGTTCTTGGAAACTAGCGTACCATCCTTGAAAGGTTCATTAGTAGCTAAAATAGTACTAAAAAAATGCTGTCTATAAGAAATCCAACTTAAGTCCGTTTCAGTTTCTTCGTCATCGCTGCCTTCAGACAATTTACTAACCTTATCATCTTCATGATTGTATGTTAACCGCGTATATCTATTCTCATAAACAATACTCTTAGAATGCCTTATTCCCTTTAACGCCCAGTCTATTGATGCTGGCTTACTACTATTCAATACTCTGTCTAAACCTCTAGTGCGTATGGTGAAATCTACAAGATACTCTTTGGGTTTCATCTCATACCTATACTCTAAATATTGGTCATTCCCAGTTTTAGCTTTTAGCGATAAAATTCGATTCTCACCATTGCTAGATAAGTTTGGTTCAAAGAAAAGATCATTTGTATTTAAAGACCTGTTATCAGTGGTTGTAAATGCAAGTCCGAAAGACGCATTGCCATCTTTTATAAGATAGACAGGTATAGAATCATAAGTTACAAAATTTTTCATTTTTGCTTCTACAATAAACCCACCTCTATTCTGTATTTTCAGTAGTAAAACATCGTTTTCCAACGTAGTAATACCTTCTACTGGTGATGAAAACCCAAAAGCTCCCGATTGATTTTTGTAAGCTGAAACAGCTGTAGAATCTGTTAAATTGATACTCTTTGTTTCATTCAAATAACCATTACTAGCACTACTGCTATTCACTTCTTCTACTTCGCTAGCTTCTACTTGCTCTTGTTGCGCTTTTTTTTCAGCTATCTCTTCTGAAGTTGGAGCGTTTTTATAAAACACATAAATAATGATTAAGAAAATTAATCCAAAACCAATCATGGAGTTATAGTCGTTCTTTTTTTCTTCTATCAAAGCAATATATTTTAAAATTGATTTTTATATTTAAGAATCTTAAGGATTCATAAACACCATTATTTATAACTAGGGAAGCCTAAGATATAGCATCTTATTTACTCTTATATTCCAAAGCAGCGCTAACAAAACCTATAAATAAAGGATGCGGATTTGCTACTGTACTTTTATATTCTGGATGGTATTGCACTCCTACAAACCATGGGTGATCTTTAATCTCTACCGTTTCTACTAAATTAGTTACCTTGTTTATTCCAGAAGCTATTAAACCGGCAGCTTCCAGATCTTCCTTATACTTATTGTTAAATTCGTATCTATGACGATGCCGCTCCGTTATTACGCTGGCCAAGTTGTATATTTTAGCTATTAGCGTATTAGGAGCTAATGTACAATCCCATGCACCAAGACGCATAGTACCACCCATTTCTGTTATATTCTTTTGTTCTTCCATTAAACTAATTATAGGATAAGAACAATTAGCATCCATCTCTATAGAATTTGCCTCTTTCACGCCTAAGACATTTCTAGCATATTCTATAACAGCTACTTGCATACCTAAACAAATACCTAGGAAAGGAATATTGTTTTCTCTTGCAAATTTTACAGCCATGACTTTGCCTTCTATACCGCGCTCACCGAAACCTGGAGCCACTAGAATACCATGAAGTCCTTCTAATTTACTCTTTATATTGGCCTCGTTGATATATTCTGAGTGAATACATTTTATAATTACTTTAACCTCATTATGCGCTCCTGCATGAATAAACGCTTCAAGAATAGATTTATAAGAATCCTGCAGTTCTACATATTTACCCACTAAACCTATTATAACCTCGTGCTTAGGATTTTTGTGCCTATGTAAAAACTTTTTCCAATGTGTTAAGTCAGGATTGCTATTATCTGGCAGTGCTAACCTTTTTAATGTAACCGTATCCAAACCTTCGGCTTGCATTAAAATTGGCACATCATAAATAGTAGAGGCGTCTATACTTTGAATAACTGCTTCTCTTTTAACGTTACAGAATAACGCTAACTTATTTTTTATTTCATCTGATATTTCATGCTCTGTTCGGCACACAAGAATATCTGCCTTTATACCACTCTCCATTAAAGTCTTAACAGAATGTTGGGTGGGCTTAGTCTTCAACTCTCCAGCTGCTGATAAATAAGGAACTAAAGTAAGGTGTATTACTATAGCATTATTATCTCCTAGCTCCCATAATAGCTGGCGTACGGCTTCTATATAAGGTAAGGATTCTATATCGCCAACAGTACCTCCAATTTCGGTTATAACGATATCATAATCGCCACTATTACCTAATAGTTGAACTCTGTCTTTAATTTCATTTGTAATATGCGGTACCACTTGCACTGTCTTGCCCAAGAATTCTCCTCTACGTTCTTTTTCTATAACGCTTTGATAAATTCTACCCGTTGTAACATTGTTAGCTTGTGAGGTATGTACGTTAAGAAAACGCTCGTAATGCCCTAAATCAAGATCTGTCTCTGCCCCATCTTCAGTTACATAACATTCACCATGCTCGTAAGGATTCAGCGTACCTGGATCTACGTTAATATATGGATCTAACTTTTGTATCGTGGTCTTATAGCCACGAGACTGAAGTAATTTAGCAAGAGATGCTGCAATAATTCCTTTCCCAAGAGAAGAAGTAACCCCTCCCGTAACGAAGATGTATTTGGTATCTGACATTTATAATTTCTGTGTTACGGGATACAAAGTTACAAATTGCCTTTAGAAATTTCTGGGTTCCTTCGGAAAATCTTTTTGTATACGTCTAATCATAAACTCTAACTCGTTGGTTTTAATTTCTAACATTGATTCTAGTAATTTTCCTAAAGTTCCTTTTGGAAAGCCCTTCTGTTTAAACCACAATAAATAAGATTCTGGCAGATCTACTAAATAAAAGCCTTTGTGCTTACCAAAGGGCATTTTATAATGTGCTAGGGTTATTAAATGTTTTCTTTCTGGTTGTAGCTCCATTTCTAAGATTTACTTCAACTTAACTGCTTAGCGTTTCATTAATGACTAGCATGCTAAATTTTATGATAGATTGCCTGCTTTCGTTCCTAGGTATATTTTGCTTTAACACTTTGCTAAAAGTTTGCTTCTTAGTTCTAATAGTCTTATCATTTATTCATTGCCTTCTGTGTGAACCTATTTATATTTTCGTTAGCCTGGCAAAAATTTCATAATGCCAATATGTAGCTGCTTATTTGCTAAACTATTATTATCGCATAAGCTATATGAATACTAAAATTTATCTGAATAAGAAAAAATACCCATAATACAGTACAACTTGAACTCCTCTTCTTAAGAGCTATAAATTTAGCAGTTAACCCCATTTGCCGTAGTAGAACATAATTTATTCTATTTATTTCTAAACATTATTTAAATTAATTTTCTATCAGGTCTCTGGTAGAGTCTATCTTGTATGATAACGGTAAAATTAGAGGCTTCTAAACAAAACTATACCGATTCCGATAAAAGCATACATAATAAAAAACTTTAGCACACTTCTAAAGCATATAAGATTAAGGTGTCTTACTGATCTATTCTACCTGAATTATGTACATATTATCGTATGCTAAAATATAAGAGGCTTTATTAAAGTACCCTGAAGTAGCATCCTTTGAGTAGCTAAATTTATTACCCTCATACTCCGTTACGCCCATAAATCTGGACGCCTCTAGTAAATTTTTGTTATAAGCTAACTTTAATAAAAGATCGTAAGTGACATCAAAACCACGAACAGCAAATTTATCAGGGTCATCACCAAATTTCTTCTTATATCGCTTAGAAAAAGAACTATTTTTCACTTCGCGGTAGACCGATGGGAATGTAAAATTTAGATTAGACAAATGAGTTCCGGAAATAACATCATTCTCAAAAGCATTGGAATGGTTTGTTGTAAACAATCTTAATTTAAGAGAGCTATCACTATTATTCTCATCTACTATTGTATTTTGAAAAGAATTTAGAATAGAAACTACACTAGCAATTAATTTATAGTTATGCGATTCTAAAAATATCCAATTCTCTTGTTCTTCACTTAAAAAACCAGCAAGTTCAGCTCTATTAATACCGATATTCTCATCCTCTTCTTTTACGGTAATTAATTTGGCCAACGGGAATTGATTTAAAAGTACTTGTTCTGTTGGCTTACTTTTCTCATCTGCAATAATTATAATTTGCTGTTCTTCAAAATTACGCTTTACGTAACTTACCATGCGGTCTGCCAGAAACTTATCTTCCGTATAGCTAAAAAATACGTTTTCCAGACTAATATCACTTTTAGTAGGCATAGGTGCTACCACAGGAACATTGTGTTTAGATGCCTGTATAGCAACTTCTTTTAGAGACACTGCGTCTAGGGGGCCTAGAATAGCATTATATGACGCTAATTTCTCCTTAGAAAGGATCTCCTTTGTTCTGCCTAAATCTAATCTATTGTCAAATGTAACTACATCTAAAGATATGCCTAAAGACTTTATAGAGTCTATCGCTACTAATGCCCCAGAATAAAGACCTAGACTATATTTAAGACTATTTCTATTGGATATAGCCCGTATAGTGTTTTCTTTGTCTGCCAAGGTTAATTTATCTAAACGAAAAGGTAGCAGAAACATTAGCTTAGGCTGATTACTAGTATTGATGCTATCTAAAAGGTTGATTTTTTCTAAAACTAGAGAATTTTTCACCTCAAAATCATAACTCCTATCCTTTGGAAGCTTTAAAACCATCCCTGACCTTAAGCCACCGCTTAACTCTGGGTTTAGTGCTAATAATTGATCCCATGTAAGTCCAAATTTTCTTCCTAATCTGAACGTATTTTCCTTGGGCTGAACGACATAAAAAATATAATTTTCTGTATTTACTTTTAGATTCTCACTATTGATTTTAGGTAAACGAATTACCATATCTTTCTTTAAGCCTCCTGCATCTGTGATCTCAGGATTTAGCTTTATTATTTCCTCAGATGTTATTCCAGACTCTTTTTCTAACCTGTAAAAGGTCATTTTCTCTGGAATTGTATAAGATATATATAATTGTGATTTTTGCCCTTTTAGGCTTTGTCCTGCTAATTTAGGTACCAATAAAGTTTGCCCTTCATACAAATAGTCTAAACTATTTTTTAGTTCGGGATTTAATCTTGCTAATTCATTAATTGTTATGCCGTATTTATGAGCAATACTCCACCGCGTTTCCTTTGCTACTACCACGTAGCTTTCATAATCATCCATAGCTACATTCATCGTAGCTATAGATTCATTGAATTGTGTTGTTGCACTCTCTTTCCTTTCGTTTTGAGGTATACGTATAGTCATTTTCCGCTTTAACTGCGAAGAATACAATTGCTTATTAAAGCGTTTAATCTCTTCTGGGGTACTGCCATACTTTTTTGCAATACCGTATAAAGTTTCATTTTTCTGCACCTTATGCGCTATAAAACTTATACGCGCTCCCTTCTTAGCAGTCTCTAGCCTAGATGTTTCTTCTTTTCTTTTCTCTAGTCCACTCACAACAGGAGAATCCTTAGTGTTATTTGTAGGTATTACCAAAATTGTATTGGGAGATAAATATGCGACATCCTTAACCTCTCTATTATACTTTACAAGATCTTTTGTAGAAATATCATATTTAAAGGCTATGCTCTTTAGCGTTTCCCCTTCTTCTATAGTATGTATTTTAAACTGTTGCGCAGCGAGTGAAAAACTTCCTACTAAGCATAAGAATAATACGATTTCCTTTATGTAATTTTTCATCTTTATTCCCATTCTATGGTTGCAGGTGGTTTAGAACTTATATCATAAACGACCCTGTTTACACCTGGTACTTTATTAATAATATCGTTTGATGTTTTCTGTAAAAAATCATAGGGTAAATTAACCCAGTCTGCCGTCATACCATCCGTACTTTCTACAGCTCTCAAAGCCACACATTTCTCATAGGTTCTTTCGTCGCCCATAACACCAACACTATTGACAGGAAGTAAAATTGCCCCTGCCTGCCAAACGCTATCGTACAAACCCCATTCTTTTAAACCGTTGATAAATATCGCATCTACCTCTTGTAAAATAGCTACTTTCTCTGGGGTTATATCTCCTAGAATTCGTATTGCTAATCCTGGACCAGGAAAGGGATGACGTCCTAATAAGTTTTTCTCTAAACCTATACTAGCCCCTACTCTTCTCACCTCATCTTTAAACAACATTCTAAGCGGTTCTACCACTTGCAATTTCATAAAATCTGGTAAGCCACCAACATTATGGTGACTTTTTATAGTCGCAGAAGGTCCGCCAGTAGCAGAAACCGACTCTATTACGTCTGGATAAATAGTGCCTTGTGCCAACCATTTAGCGTTTTCTACTAATTGCGATTCATCATCAAAAACTTCTATAAATACTCTTCCAATAATTTTTCTTTTCTTCTCTGGATCGCTCTCTCCAGCCAGTTCATTCAAAAAACGTGCCGATGCGTCTACCCCCTTTACATTAAGACCCATTCCCTCGTATTGTTCCAATACGTTATCAAACTCATCTTTTCTAAGCAAGCCGTTATTTACAAAAATACAATGTAAGTTATCCCCTATTGCCTTATGTAGTAATACCGCTGCTACCGAAGAATCTACACCACCGGAAAGTCCTAAAATGACTTTATCAGATCCTATTTTTTCTTTTAACTGGGCAATTGTTTTTTCCACAAAAGCATCTGGCGTCCATACTTGCGCTAAACCCGCAATTTTCACAAGAAAATTTTCTAATAATTGCTTTCCATCCGCGCTATGATATACTTCGGGGTGAAATTGAATTCCGTACGTTTCTTCCTTATTAAACTTAAAAGCAGCAATTGCGACATCATGTGTACTAGCTAAAAGCGTCGCGTCTTCTGGTAATTTCTTAATGGTATCTGCGTGGCTCATCCAAACTTGGCTACCCGCCACTATATCTTTAAGAAATATATCTTCTGTAGAAATAATAGATAAATTTGCTCTCCCGTACTCTCTAGTATTGGATTTTTCTACACTACCTCCACAAAAGTGCGCTAAATATTGTGCACCATAACAAACGCCTAGTAAAGGTAATTTACCTTTTATTTGTGAAAGGTCTGGGTGTGGGGCATTCTTTGATCTTACGGAATGTGGAGATCCTGAAAGGATTACCGCTTTATATTCTGATAAATCTTTAGGTAGTTTATTATAAGGCTTTATTTCTGAGAAAATATTAAGCTCCCTAACACGGCGACCAATTAATTGGGTGTATTGAGAACCAAAGTCTAAAATGAGTACTTTGTTTTGCATTTGTCAAAAATAAGTAATTGATAGTCGTGTATAAATAGGTTTCCTATAAATTAATATCTAAAATTTAACAATTAGTTGTTTTAAAGCGCTTTCATCTATTTCTACTCCAATAGACGACATAATATTTCTTACAAAAAGCACTACTACCTACATGTACTTGTTTATTCGTTAATTGAAAATATATGAAAAAATTACACTCATCTATCTGATTGCAAACTTCTTACTTTTTCAAAAACACAAATAAGAAATTTCTTTTTGTAACTTTGCAGCACTATGAAGGAACAGTTTTTAGAAGAATTAAAGGACGAAATACAAAAAGGTGTTTCAAAAAAAGGACATCCTTTTAGATACACCACCATGGCCTCTGTTGTAGATAACACTCCACAAACCCGTACTGTTGTTTTACGGCGTGTGTCTACAGACTTTGATCTGTTTATTTACACAGATGAGCGATCTGATAAAATTTCTCAAATTATAAAGAATAATAAGGTTAGTTTTTTATTTTATCACCCTAAAAAATTGGTGCAAATTAGAATTGATGGTCTTGCTCACATTATAACCGATAAAGCAGAACTGAAAAAATATTGGTCTGGCATCCCTCCTAATAGCAGGGCAGATTACACCACCATAACTGCTCCTGGCAGTACATTTAAAAATCCAGATAACGTTACTTATTTAGAGGATGAACACCATTTTTGTATTTTAAAAATTATCCCTACAACTATGGAATACTTAAAATTAAAAAGACCCAACCATATTAGGATAAAATTTGAGAAGAATGATGGCAATTGGGAGGGAAGCTTTTTGGTGCCTTAGAAAAGTAGAAATATTCCCGGATTTACAATTCAGTCAACACCGTAAATTCTAATCTTAAGGGATCTAATTGCTTTAAGAGTAAAGGAATTAGATCTGACCCGTACTCTAAATATACCTCTGAAAAGTTTAGTGAACGTTCTTGTAACGAATGGTTTGGAAAGAGTTGATTCTGTAAATCAGTCATTCTAGTAACATGATCTCTTAGCTTCTTTTTCTGTGCGTTTAATAAACGTTTTTCAAGATGATCTAATCCATTTTTTTGTTTGGTTTCTTGCGCTTTTACAGCCCCTAAAAACGATGCGTCGGTTTCGTTTGCTATAGCATATAATTCATTAAATTGTGCTTCTAATACTTTCTTCTGAGGCGTAAAGTCAATATCCACATTAGAAATTTGTCTAATTTTCTTATTTATAAAACTACTTTGCTTTAAAAATAAATCTGATAATGAAAGATTCATTTTTTGAACCTTTTGTGTTTGTTTATCAGTAACTAACAGCACTGAATTCCGTAATAATAATATAGGAAATGGAATAGCCATTTCTTCAAACATGGCTTTTAGCTCTAGCCAGTAAGATAGCTCCCCACCCCCACCAATATAGCAGATATTAGGTAATACCACTTCTTGGTACAAGGGTCTTGCTATTACATTAGGAGAAAAGCACTCTGGATTACTTTCTATCTCCTTGGCTAAGGCTACTTTAGAAAATTTTACTTCTGTATTGTTTACATGATAGAATCCTTTCTTTTCTATAATTCTTTCCCTTATTGCATCTTTAACATAGAAATAATTAATGTCTCTTGGGTTTACTTGTATTTTATAACCATTGCCAATGTTGCACAAACCAGTTATTGAAGAAGTAACCTCCTTGTGAGATAAGTGATCAAAAATATCTTTTTTCACAAATGGCACCAACTGCTTTTTTAATACTTTATCGTCACCATCTATAATAACCAGGCCCTGCTCTGCAAACAATTCATTTGCCAAATATCTTGTAGCTGCTGTAAGTGTGGCATGTTCTACATATGCTTTTTTGAAAAGCGTACGTAATTCTTTTGCCTTAGTACTTGTACCAAGAGTTGTTGAAAGCACTTCTAATACCTCGTCTAATCCTTTTGTAGTTAAACGCCCAACGGCTCCTGTTGCATCCCTATTCCACTTAATTTTTTTACCCTTAAAATTAAAATAGTTGATTTCTTCAAAATCATGATCTTCTGTAGCCATCCAGTATACTGGTACAAAATTATTCTCTGGAAAATGCGCTTTAAGTTGTGTTGCTAAATTGATTGCAGAAACTATTTTATATAAGAAATAAAGAGGCCCTGTGAATAGATTTAATTGATGCCCTGTTACTACAGTAAATGTATTGTTGCTAGATAAAGATTTAATGTGATCTTGTGTACTTTTTGATACTTCTACACTCGCATACTGAGTTTTTAATGCTTTGCCAAGTACAGCTCTATTCTCTACCGTAAAGTGCAGCTTCTTTTCCGCTATCTGATTTTTAAAACCTTCCAGATCTGAAAAATTATTATAAAAAGGCTTTAATGATTCTTCCTGAGCGATATAGTCGCAAATTAACTTAGAGAAATAACCTGTTTGCGTAATTGATAAATGCTCTTTGTTCATGAATGTAACTACATAGGGTTAAGGAATATTTTAAAAGCACTGCTTTGAAGCCATAGAAACAACTATGAGTTAAGAAAAAATACTTTTAAGATTGTAAAATTACACGTTAAACAAACAACAATTCGTATGAGAACACTGAAAGCTAGCAGTTGCAAGACCACTCAAAGAATATACTATGTTGCAGGTTCTCCGTATAAATCAAAATCCGCAGCTTCTGTGATTTTAATCGCTACATAATCTCCTTGTTTCACATAATGCTTCGTAGCATCTATTAAAACTTCATTGTCCACATCTGGCGAATCAAATTCAGTTCTACCAATAAAATAGTTCCCTTCTTTTCTATCTATGATGCAACGGAATGTTTGCCCTATCTTCTTCTGATTCAATTCCCAAGAGATTTGAGATTGTAGTTCCATAATCTCATTGGCACGCTCTTGTTTTACTTCTTCTGGAACATCATCAACTAAGGAAAAAGCGTGGGTGTTTTCCTCATGACTGTATGTAAAACAACCTAAACGTTCAAAACGCATAGCTTCTACCCATGATTTAAGCACCTGAAAATCTTCTTCTGTCTCTCCTGGATAGCCTACGATAAGTGTAGTTCGGATAGTCATTTCTGGCACTAAAGCTCTAAACTCTTTTAATAACTTCGTTGTTTTCTCTTGTGTAGTTCCTCTACGCATACTTTTAAGTACGCTATCTGCTATGTGTTGTAAGGGAATATCTAAGTAATTACATACTTTCGGCTCCCTTTTCATAACGTCTAAAACGTCCATAGGAAATCCTGTAGGAAAAGCATAGTGCAATCTAATCCACTCTATACCTTCTACTTTCACTAAAAGCTCCAGTAACGCTGCTAAATTCCGTTTTTTGTATAAATCTAAACCGTAATAAGTAAGATCTTGCGCTATTAGTATCAGCTCTTTTACACCTTTTGCCGCTAACTTCTCTGCTTCAATTACAAGCTCCTCTAACGGCGTACTTTTGTGTTTCCCTCTCATTAAAGGAATCGCACAGAAAGAACATGGTCTATCGCAGCCTTCAGCAATTTTTAAATAAGCATAATTTTTTGGTGT
>Ga0115565_10002797_pt1 | contig 12920 bp, 11 predicted proteins | sample COGITO_mtgs_1105_FD_87199 | JGI IMG/M metagenome (GOLD analysis project Ga0115565, IMG submission 87199) | Pelagic marine microbial communities from North Sea - COGITO_mtgs_110530 | ecosystem: Environmental > Aquatic > Marine > Epipelagic | place: Germany:Helgoland, sampling site Kabeltonne... | reverse complement strand
ACGATATAACCACTCGTGTTTAATTGTTTTAAAAAAGCTTTCTGCCACAGTATTATTACAGCAGTTTCCTTTTCTACTCATAGACTGGGTTATGTTTCTATTAAAAGAAAAGATCTTAGTTATTGCATTGGCTGCATATTGTACCCAGCTATCTGAATGAAATAGAAAGTTATTTGTAATAGTTCGCGTATGTCTAGCATTGAACCAAGCTTTTAATATGGTATTTTGAACAGTCATATCTGCTTTGACCCCCATAAAACAAGAGTATTCTTCAAAATTAATCGCAAAATTACTAAGAGTCAAAATATTAAACATTCGATCCTATCATAAACATAAGTTGAAATAATTTACCCAGCCTCTTATCAACCAATTCAGTCGTTTCATTCGCTCATCAAAACTCATTGGAATCGTCTTTCTGGTTACGTATTTTAGCTTTTGCTTTAACGCTGCCCATTTAGATTTCTTCGCAACCAGTTGATATTTCCCCTTTTCTCCCGTTTTCTATGTGGGTACAAAACCGTATCATAACAAATTAAAAGTTTGAGGGCGGCAAATGCCACTCTTTTCTTGGTTAATGGGTAAGTGTAATTTATCTCGCAAATACTTATAGATACTATTACCTACTCGCTTTGCCGACTTTTTAAGGCGAACGTAAATACTAAAATCATCGGCATAACGAACATATTTGTGTCCTCGTTTCTCCAATTCTTTATCTAACTCATTGAGTAGAATGCTGGATAGTAAAGAACTCAAAGGCGAGCCTTGCGGTACGCCTTTTCTACGTTTGATTAATTTACCATTGATTTGTATCGGCGCTCGTAAAAATGACCGTAATAGCTTCATCGTTGCTTTACACTTTACTTTCTTGTGAATCAAATCTAGTATCAGGCGGTGTTCTACTTCGTCAAAAAATGACTTGAGGTCCATATTCACCACATCTTGATAGCCAGAATTGATGTTCGATAAGCTCTGTATTACTGCTTGATGTGCACTACGATTGGGTCTAAATCCATAACTATGCTGTTGAAAGTCTGCCTCAAAGATAGCTTGCAATACTTGATGTAATGCTTGTTGATATACCCTATCTACTACAGTAGGAATCCCTAATAATCGGGTCTTACCATTGCTTTTGGGTATTTCTATACCTAAAATTGGAGACACCTGATATCCCTCTCTTTCTATTTGTTTGTCGTAGGTATTTCCGTGTGCTTTTAATGTAGACTCTAGGTCGGTTACCTGCAAGCCATCTACACCAGCCGCTCCCTTGTTACCATACACGCGCAAATAGGCGTCGTTTAGATTTTTCTTGTTAATTACTTGTTCAATCATTTACAGTATTCTGTTGTCTCGCTTAATCAAAGGCTACTTTTTGAAAGGAGGCTGTCCTTAATCCAAAAAACTCCTCTGTCTATTAAAGACCATTACTGTTCAGTCCTTCATTGTTACTATCAGGGTAACAACTACTATGACTTCGGTTGACTTCTCTACTTAACCAACTCGTGGTTGTAGAGACCTCCCCAGGTAATAGCGTCTTCTTTCTTCTGATCCCTGCCTTATCTACTATTTCGGTTATCGCTTTACGTGTTTTGGACTTTACAATGATGTGCTTGCTTATCCAATCTAATAGCCTCATATAGGGTTCCTGTTCGTCAGTACCAGAATTTGTAGTCCTGCTTTCTTCGGATGTAATCTCACGATTACCACACTTGCAGCTTACTAATGGTTCAAGGCGTTACCCATGCTCATAAGGGACTTGCAACCTCTAAATGAATTAGCTACCTTTCTGCAGCTAACAGACGCACATACTGGGCACACACAATGGGTATAAAAAATAGGCGAAATGGCAATAAAATCAAGGATTTTAGCACGCATCAAACTTTGTGCTTAACCGAGAGTTTAGTGCTTCGAAATCGCCTACTTTTCATATACTGACCGTTGTATGCAAGCAGGAAAGAAACAGTAAAAAATAGAATATGATATTTAATCAAATATTTGATAATGCTGAACTTAAACCAAGAAAACTTTTTTTTAATAGATGGACTAGGTGCAATTCTATCAGCTTTTTTATTAGGAGTTGTGTTGGTAAAATTTGAAATATTTTTTGGGATTCCTTCTTCAGCATTATATATTCTTGCAACATTACCGATGTTTTTTGCGATTTATGATTTCTATAGTTATAGGCAAAAAGATGATAAACTCGGTCGGTTTTTGAAGGGAATTGCAATAATAAATTTACTGTATTGTTGTTTGTCAATTTGGTTTGCATTTTATCATTTCCAAACGATTACATATTTTGGTTGGGCTTATTTATTAATCGAAATTTTAATTGTAGTTATAATTGCAATCATTGAATTTAAAATAGCTCATAGGTTGATTGCAAAAAATGGCAAGTAAAATAATTCAAAGCTAGCATTCAACACTATATATGAAATCATAGCCGCCTATTCGGCAGGCTACGCTTCATACACTAGACGTTAGGTGTAATTTTGTATAACGTAACTTAAAATAAAATCAATGAATAAAATACTAACACTTTCATTATTAGTAACATTATTAATTATTAGTTGTAATAAAGATCATGACACAATTAACATACCGCCCGAAAATACAATTTCTGTAGATCTTAACAAAGATGGTAAACTTAATATTTTGATTTTAGCCACAAGTCAATCTATTAGCAGTTCTTCTAGTGAATTTTCTTCTGATAAAATAGCACAAGAACTAGAAAATATTTTATCACAAGACAACTCTTTAAAACTTGATATTACTGTAATTTCTGAAGATATATACAAAAGCAAAGAAATTGACTATGGTCTTGGACAAGCAGGTACAGTCTATAATTCGGAACATTTTTCACATTCATTAGTGCAATACTATTATTGGCCAGAAGGCCAAATGGAACGTTGGAATAATTTAAGTAACCAAGCAAATAACAAATGGGACTATGTAATTATTGGTGCAGACCCTTACATTGTAGCAAAATTACCAGGTTATTATGCACTAGGTGTCAACAAGATTGCTTCTAAAGTACAAGAAGGTGGTGCTAAACCTATGATTTTAATGGTATGGCCAAAAGATGAAACTACAACTGCAACAATGAGCCATTATGAAGAATTTACATACCGAATAGCAGACGCATCTAAAACACAGCTACAAACTATACCTGCAGGATTAGCTTGGAACAACTTACCCAATAACAAAAAAGATACGGCAACAGGGCATCCTACACCAAATGGTGCTTACCTAACGGCATCAACAATTTATTCCCAGTTATTCAATAAAAGTGCAACAGAATCCAATTACGTTTATGATGACGTGATTGCGGATATCGCATTATCTACAAAAAATACTGAAGAAAGCAACACACATTATACTGGAGAACGTTCTTTTATTTCACCTTTTAAAAGCTGCGATATAAATGGCAATGTACTTAATTACAATCATACTGGTACTAGTTCAGAAAATGGAATTTTAAATGGCTTACAATGGGTAATTTCACGATCAAATAAAACTCTCATAAATGGAGGAACACCACCTATAAACTTTAACTATGGCAGAGCCAACACTAATTTCGAGCAAAACAAACGCTATCAAATAAATCCAGGTCAATTTGATTTTTCACTAGGCTTTCCTATGCAAGACCATAGCAACCATGGTAATACATCTATGTTGTATGGCATAGATAAGCGATTTAACGAGGATATGAATGCAACAGACTTAGGTGTTGCGCTTTATATGATTAGAAATTCAGAACTACCTAACGCTCGTGCCATACCTATTCGTACACTTTATGCTCAGCTAAAGGAAGCAATACCAACACAATCTGCATATGGTGATAGTTGGCATATGAATAGCGATTTAGATAAAGCTTCAGGAGCTTTTATGTACACCCTACTAACAGGAGAATGCGTGTTGGGTATAGAACCATCTAATATTAATTCTGACGAGTGGAAATCGTGGATGGCTCAAAAAATTGGTCATCAAACAGCGTATACTTTAATGTCGCTTAAAGGAATTTCACAGAATTGTAACTAAATAAATAGTAGTATGAAAGAAATACAAACTAAACCTAGCAATAGTAACCGTGGTACAAGCTCCTAATCAAGAAGAAAACAGTTCAATATAAGCCTCTTTAAGAGGCTTTTTTATTGCCTACTTAGTATTGGAAGGTCAGTTTTTGATGCCTTAGTGGTAGTAGCAATTAAAAAAACAACTCGTTTCATATCTACTATTAACGATATATTTTAGGAGTTACTAAGGTTAAAGTATCTTTAGGCATGAAATGGAGCGACGCTTTAAGAGATTATACCCATTATTTAAAATTAGAACGCGGCCTTACAGATAATACTATAAAAAGTTATGTTTTAGATGTGGAGAAACTTCTTGCGTTTTTAAATATGCATCAATTATCAGATAGCCCAGAAAATATAAATAAAGAAACGATACAGAAATGTGTGTATGAGATTGCCAAGAGCGCAAACCCAAGGTCTCAAGCACGTATTATTTCTGGGTTAAAAAGTTTTTTTAACTATTTAGTTTTCGAAAATTATAGAGAAAATAATCCACTAGACTTAATTAGTACACCAAGATTGGGAAGAAAATTGCCAGACACGCTTGCCGAAGTGGAAATAAATGCGCTAATTGATGCTATTGATTTAAGTAAGAAAGAAGGAGAACGCAACAGGGCTATGCTAGAAACACTTTACGGCTGCGGTTTACGAGTTTCAGAACTTATAAATCTAAAAATATCTGATCTTTATTTTGATGAAGATTTTATAAAAGTTTCTGGTAAGGGTAATAAAGAAAGATTAGTACCCATAAGTAATGTAAATAAAAAGTACATCAACATCTATAAAAATGAGGTGAGGCCTCATATGAACATTGTTTCTGAGTTTACAGATATTCTTTTTCTAAATAGAAGGGGTAAACAGCTAACGCGTGCTATGATCTTCACTATTGTAAAAAATTTAGCAAGTGCCATAAATCTTAAAAAGAATATTAGTCCGCATACCTTTAGACACTCCTTTGCCACGCATTTACTGGAGAATGGCGCAGATCTTAGGTCTATACAACAAATGCTAGGGCATGAGAGTATTACCACTACAGAAATTTATGTACATGTAGATAGAACGCATCTGGCGGCAGTTTTAAATAAATACCACCCAAGAAGGTGATTCTTAAGATTAGGCATCTTTGAATTTACTATAGTCTCTTTTATAGGGGCGAATAATTAAACGAGCTTCCCTATCAAAACGAATGTAGTTATAGACCCAGTTTACAAAAACCACGAGTCTGTTTCTAAATCCTATTAAAAAGAAAAGGTGTACAAACATCCAAATAAGCCATGCAAAAGCACCTTTAAATTTCAACCGCTTTAAGTCGCAAACTGCTTTATTTCTTCCAATAGTGGCCATACTTCCTTTATCTAAATAAGAGAAAGGAAGTAACTCCTTATTTTCTAATAAACGGACAAGATTCTCCCCTAAGTTTTTACCTTGCTGTATGGCTGGCTGTGCCATCATAGGGTGCCCGTCTGGGTACTCCATTGTTTTCATAGCAGCAATATCGCCTATGGCAAAAATTTCTGGGAAGTTTGGTATTTGGTTAAACTCATTTACCGCAATTCTACTACCACGAGCTAATAACTCTTTTCCATCTAAGCCATGAATAGTTGCCCCCTTAACTCCCGCAGCCCAAATTAAAGTTGCTGTTTCAAAGGTTAAATCTGTTTCTGTTGTTACAGTTTTACTATCGTAACTAATAACCCTTACCCCTTTCCAGATCTGAACTCCAAGATCTTCTAGAAATTTTTCTGCATGCTCAGAAGCATATTCACTCATGGCATTTAAGAGTCTATCTCCGCTTTGTACTATGTGTATTTGCGCTCTTCTAGTATCTAAATCTGGATAGTCTTTGGGTAAAATCCCCTTTTTTATTTCTGCTAATGCCCCTGCCAATTCTACTCCCGTAGGACCACCCCCTACAATAACAAAATTCATGAGTGCATCTCGTTCATGATAGTCATCTGTTATAAGTGCTTGCTCAAAATTTTCTAAAATAAGGCTTCGTAGGTTTAGTGATTCTGGTATTGTCTTCATTGCCATGGCATTGGCTTCTATCTCCGTATTGCCAAAAAAATTGGTCTCAGAACCTGTGGCAACCACTAAATAGTCATAAGTTAATACCCCTATTGAGGTAGTTACTGATTTATTAGATGGACTAATTTCTTGTACTTCGGCTAATCTAAAATAAAAATTATTATACCCAATTAGTACCTTTCTTAAAGGGTAAGCAATAGAATCTGGCTCTAAACCACCAGTAGATACTTGATATAATAAGGGTTGAAAACAATGGTAGTTATTTTTGTCTAATAAAACCACCTGTATTTCCTTTTTTCTCAGTTTTTTGGCTATTGCGATTCCTCCAAATCCGCCACCAATTATAACTATTCTAGGAACGCTTGTTTTGGGTATATTCATGGTATTCATACGCTATTGCTAAAATATAAATATGATTTTACAACTGAAAAGTTCACTATAATATGGTATTAAAGCTTTTATTAAAGAGCAATTACCTTGTAAATTTTATTCATACTTTATTAAGAATTTTTCCACTTTCGCTGCTTGTCCTCTTCTGCGGCAATTAGCAGGTCTTTTTTAGAAATTACTTTTAAAAATGAAGGGTGTTGTTCTATGGCATATTCTAACTTTTCTAAGATAGATGCTGTAGACTCATTCTCATAATCTATTTCTAAAGGTTCTTTAATTACTAAAGACTGCAAAATTCCTTTTTTCTTTACACGAAAGCCTTTTTTATCAAAAGAACGTCTAAAACCATCTATGACAACAGGCACTATTATTGGTTTATATTTTTTAATGATATGCACCGTTCCCTTTCTTATAGGCCTCCATGGTGTGGTTGTGCCTTGTGGGAAGGTAATAACCCAACCATCCTTTAAGGCTAGACCTATGCTAGAAATATCACTCATTTTAACTTGGCGATTGATGTCTTTACCTGCATCACGCCATGTACGCTCTACACTTATAGACCCAGCGTAGGCAAGTATCTTTGTAATAATACTTTTACCCATAGTCTCCGCAGCTGCTATGTAATACATATTTAATTTAGGTTGCCATATATAGCCTAGGTTTTTTATGCTGTCTTCTCTACCACTTAAGCTAGCATTAAAAACATGAAACATAGCAATAACATCTGCAAAGTAGGTTTGGTGGTTACTAACAAAAAGCACATTGGCTTCTGGTAGATTTCTGATAATTTCAGATCCTTCAATTTTCAATTCGTTAAAACGCTTATATCTATGATGTGACAGTACAGCCAACAAACGAATAAGCAATTTCTTAATGTATAAATTATGTCCAAAAGGATTTTTATCAAACAGCCCCATAGTTGCGAAAATAATAAATATGATTACAAGACTTGCCTAAGAAGTGTCTTTATCTCGTTTAACATCATTGCTGTAGCACCCCAAACTAGTTTACTATTCAAATTAAACGCAGGTACTTCTATCTCTTCACCGTTCTCTAGCCGTAGTTTTTTATGGTAACATTTACATCTTCCATTAAAGAAGAAAGGGAAACTTCTAGCAAAGCTGCTACCTCAGAGTCCTGTTTTACAAACGGTTTTGGCGATTTATAAAGTCCCAAAAAAGGCTGTACATCAAAGTTGCTTGGTATTACGTACACACTTGTAAGCTTCTTAATGCCTGTAATATCTTCAGGAAGCACGCCCACTTCCTCGTAGGTTTCTCTAAGTGCGGTTTCTAAAATAGTAGCGTCTGTTTCTTCTGCCTTACCACTAGGAAAAGCAACTTGGTTACTATGCATCCCTTTATATGTTTTTCTTAATATAAATAGCAAGTGCGTGTTTTGTTCTTTATCTGGATAAAAAATAGCCATTACGGCTGCCTTTCTAGGCATTTTTTCTAAGTTATTAGCTGTTTTAAAGAAACTAATACGCTGTACTGGCTGCATTTCATCGTGAGATGTTTTACTAGGTAGCGATAGATGTTCTATTTTTGGAATCTTTTCTAAGAAATTTTTGAAATTCATGCGCGCTACTCAACTACTTTTAAACGGTTTATTTTGTCTTGGTTTAATAATCTGCTGTGAGGATGCTCCCAGAAATAAAAATACTGTAGTCACAAAAATAATCAATCAGCCCACAGCACCAACTTTTAAGGAAAAGGTTATATTACAAAAACAAAAACTTACAGAAGAAAACGCTATCGACTTCTTTTACCATTACAAACAAAAATCAATTGCATCTAAGGTAAAAATTACTACAAAGTTAGGCAGTTTTACTATTCAGCTTTATGATAATGTGCCTTACCACAAAGCAAATTTTCTATATTTAACAGAGCAGGGCTATTTTAAACAAACCCAATTTCATAGAGTGGTGAAAGATTTTATAATACAAGGGGGCAATTCTGATGATGTAGCTACTGCCAAAAAACGCAGTATTATTGGAAGTTATCTATTGCCGCCAGATGCAAAAAAAGGCTATAAACATACCAAAGGGACAGTGTCTATGCCAAGCAGCGAGATAAATAACCCGCATATGTTAGCTTCTCCTTATGAATTTTTTATTGTGGTTGCGAATAATGGAGCACAACACTTAAATGGCGATTATACCCCATTTGGAAAAGTGATTGAAGGTATGGATGTTGTAGATCTTATTAGTAACCAACCGGTAGAGGAAGGTGATTGGCCTGTTCAGAATATTTTTATTCAGGAAATGAGTATTCTAGATTAGAGAGAACTACTTTAATACCTGTTATCTTTAATAGATCTTGAGTGCCTTCATTTAAAAGCCGCGCCACTTATAAATGTTGGGTAACGCAATTCTAAACCTCATTGCTAAGAGTCTAATTAAAATTATAAAAAGCACCGAAGAAATATAGGCATAGGAATTTGCCATTGGAAACTGCATTAAAATGAAATAGAGTACGCCTCCTAAAACACAAATTGTAGCATAAATTTCCTTTCTAAATAAAATGGGTATTTCATTACAAAGTATGTCTCTAATAACTCCACCAAAACTTGCAGTTATAGTTCCTAATACAATACAGACAATAGGAGAGTAACCCTCTGCTATGCCCTTCTCTATCCCTACCAAAGTATAGAGTCCTACGCCAATAGCATCAAATAGGAAGAGTGACTTTCTAAGGTACCGCAGTTGGTTTACAAAAAATATGGCTACTAAAACAGCACTAAATATTATTACTATATATATTGGAGCAGTCATCCAAAATACAGATGTATTTACGATAAGCACATCTCGCAAAGTGCCCCCTCCTACTGCGGTAACAAAGGCAATTATGAAAATACCGAATAAATTCAATCTTTTTTCCATTGCGGTAATTACGCCAGAAATAGCGAATGCACTTATACCAACAAGATCTACAACTAAATCAAACATAAGCTTACAAACTTAGTACCCACTTTACCCAAGCAAGTATATTTATCAACTATTAGAAACTAGGGCGATTTTTTTTTCAAGATTTAAGATACTATTAAGCACTATTCTTTTAATACCGCTACGGTAAAATATAATGCTGTAACGGAGCAGCGTTCGTTTTAGTATTGTATTCTTTATAATAAAAAATAGCCCTATATAAATTATTGGTATGGAAGTGATTAAACTAGTGCCTTGTATTAAACTATTTATGAGATAACCCCAGAACCAATTAATTCATCGGCTAAATACCAAGCGACAAATTGTCCTTCTTGGATGGCAGATTGCGGATTTTTGAAATCTACATACAAGCCTTTTTCAGATTTATATAGTACTGCTTCCTGTAGTTCTTGTCTATACCTTATTCTAGCTAATACTTTTAAACGCTGCCTAGTGTCTAATGCTAAATCTTTACGCACCCAGTGCAGCTCATCTTCTTTAACAAATAATGTACTTCTAAACAATCCTGGGTGCGCCTTGCCCTCTCCTGCATAGATAATATTTTCGGTAACATCTGTCTCTATTACAAACAGTGGTTCTTTAGTACCGCCTACATGCAGTCCTTTTCGTTGGCCTTTTGTAAAATAATGTGCTCCTTGGTGCGCACCCACTACGCTGCCATCTTCTTTTTTATAAGTTGGATCTTTGCTGTAGTATTCTAATGCAGCTAGATCATCTTCAAACTCTGGTGTTGGACTATGATACTTGGCAAAACTTTCAGGTATTTGCACGATAACGCCTTCCTTAGGCTGTAGTTGCTGCTGTAAAAATTCTGGCAACCTCACTTTTCCAATAAAACAGAGCCCTTGTGAATCTTTTTTATCTGCAGTTACTAAGCCTAGTTTTGCTGCTATTTTTCTAACCTCTGGCTTTGTTAATGTGCCCACTGGGAAAAGTGTTTTTGCTAATTGCGCCTGAGAAAGTTGGCATAAAAAATAGGACTGGTCTTTATTAACATCAACTCCTGCTAGTAACTGATTCGTTTCTTTACCTTCTTTATTTTCCACCAAACCTTTTCTACAATAATGCCCAGTAGCTACATAATCTGCACCCAGTTGTAATGCTATTTTCATAAAAACATCAAACTTTATTTCCCTATTACAAAGCACATCTGGGTTGGGTGTTCTCCCCATAGCATACTCCCTAAACATATAATCTACAATACGCTCTTTATATTCAGCACTTAAATCTACTGTTTGAAAAGGAATACCTAATTTCTCTGCTACAATAAGGGCATCGTTGCTATCTTCTAACCATGGGCATTCTTCAGAAATAGTTACAGAATCATCATGCCAATTCTTCATAAATAACCCAATAACTTCATAACCCTGTTCTTGAAGTAAATAAGCAGCTACACTAGAATCAACTCCGCCAGAAAGTCCTACTACCACCTTTTTCATATGCTCAATAATTATAATAGCTAGTAAAGTTACGTACTTGCTTTTACAAAAAAATCAGTTCGCCCTCTATTATCTTTCAATTCCTTCTAAATAAAATTGAAGAACCTAGCTAATACCTGTAGCATACTCATTATGAGCGACATCACCGTATATTTGTGCTCTATTGCTATAAGCTTGTTAAAATTTTACAAAATTAGCAAAGCCCTATTTCTAAGTTTTTAACTTTAGAAAAGTTGGTATGAGGGATGTTTTAGATAGTATCGTATTCATCAATCCTCAAAAAAAATACAGTACACCAATTAAAGTATTATTATTTAATCTCTAAATATTTTATTATGAAAAAATCAAGTATTATAGGGACAGTACTCTGTGCGTTTCTTGCATTCTCTATTAGTTCTTGTGATGATAATGACGACGATAGTAATAAGGTGATTGTTTCTACTAATATCGTTACGACTGCAAAAGCTACAAGTTCTCTTACTACATTGGTTGACGCACTATCAAAGGCAGATGAGAGCTCAAATAGCGATTTAATTACCACACTGAGTGATGAAGCTGGTAGTTTTACCGTATTAGCCCCAACAAATACTGCTTTTACAAATTTGCTTGCAAAGTTAGATGGCTTTAATTCCTTATCAGATTTTAATAACACACAGCTGCAAGACGTACTGGCTGCTATATTAAAATATCACGTAGTTGCAGGTGCAGCAGTAACATCAGACCAATTAACAGCTGGGCAAGTGCTTACAACACTTCAAGGAGAAACACTTACTGTAAATCTAACGGGTGGCGTATCTTTTATAGATGCTGATGGTGCTAGTGCAGCGGTGACAACGGCAGACATTTCTGCAACAAATGGTGTAATGCACCTCATTGATAAAGTACTTCTACCACAAGAAGCAATAGATGCATTAGAAGATATTTTGTTAATGTCTATAACAGATTTAGCTAGTAGTACTCCAAGTTTAGGAATCTTAGTAGACGCCTTAGTAGCAGCAGACGGGGATCTTCCACTAGTGCTACAAAGTGGATCTTACACCGTTTTTGCTCCTACAGATGATGCTTTCGAAACATTTTTAGAAGAAAATGACTTTAATACGCTTGAAGATGTGCCTACAAATGTTTTAACACAAATTTTATTAAATCATGTACTTACAGGCAGGCAGATATCTACAGATTTAGAAACAGGCTATACTACAACCCTTTCTACTGCTGGGCCAGACGCTAGTGCGTTAAGTATGTATATTAAGGTAGGTGCTGCTATTGAGATTAATGGAATCTCTACAGTAACCTCAGCAGATAACAAGGCCATTAATGGTGTTGTTCATATAGTAGATACGGTTATTGCCCTACCCACTATTGTAACATTTGCTATGGCTAATAATGATTTTAGTGAATTAGTTGCCGCACTAACAGATTCCACACCAGATACAGATTTTGTTGGAATCTTGTCTAGAACTGAATTTTCGCAAGCAGATAGGTTTAATCCTAACTTTACTGTGTTTGCCCCAACAAATACAGCTTTTGAGGCACTTATTGAAAGCCAAAATGCAGATGTGCTAACGACCACGCTCTTGCACCATGTAATTTCTGATGCGAATATTAGATCTTCCAATTTAAACGCAAATGGCACCACATTAGCAACCCCTCTAGGAGGTGGCGAAATTTCTATAGTTAGACCTGGATCTGGAGAGAACTTAGCCAATATTACAGATGGTGCCGGTAATAGCAACATTGCTATTACAAAAGTAGATATACAAGCCGTAAACGGAGTAATTCATGTTGTTGACAAAGTTCTAACGCCAGAAACTCAAGGATAACTTTTATTCTTGAACTAAATAAGTAGTCTATGGGAACGCTCCAGTGTGTTTCCATAAACTTTTAATAATGGCTAACGATTCATTAAATGAGGAATCTAAACAAACTATATAAGACCGTTGCAAAATGAGATACTTTTCTTCAAATCTATTTTTAGATTGATTTTTTGTTAAAAAAGCGTGTTTTTAGTTCTGTTTTTTGTTTTCCGAACTCCTTTTCTTACCGTTT
>Ga0115565_10002794_pt1 | contig 12921 bp, 13 predicted proteins | sample COGITO_mtgs_1105_FD_87199 | JGI IMG/M metagenome (GOLD analysis project Ga0115565, IMG submission 87199) | Pelagic marine microbial communities from North Sea - COGITO_mtgs_110530 | ecosystem: Environmental > Aquatic > Marine > Epipelagic | place: Germany:Helgoland, sampling site Kabeltonne... | reverse complement strand
GTAAAAGTTGATTATCATTTTTCAGATGCTGAGTTACAGCCAGAAAAAATTCAAAAAGCAGTAAACTTATCTGTAACCAAATATTGTGGAGTTATGGAAATGTTTCGTCAGTTTGCAGCAATAGAAATTGAAATTCATTTACATGATTTAGAAAAAGAGTAAAATTAATTAAAAATACACTGAAATAAGTTCAGCAAAAGCCTATGAGATGGACTTTAAAACCAGAACCAAATAAAGAAAAAATTGCCAAATTAGCTTTCGACTTGCAAGTTGATACCACTATTGCAAAAATTTTACTGCAAAGAAATATTGAAACTTTTGAAGAAGCAAAAAAATATTTTAGACCAAGTTTAAAAGATATTCATAACCCTTTTTTGATGAAAGATATGGATGTTGCAGTTGCAAGAATTGAAACTGCCATTTTAAACAACGAGAATATTTTAGTTTTTGGTGATTATGATGTTGATGGAACTACTGCTGTTTCTTTGGTTGCCTCTTATTTAAAAACCATTCATCCAAATATTGCCACCTATATTCCTGATAGATATGCAGAGGGTTATGGCGTTTCTTATATGGGCATCGATTTTGCAGAAGACAACGATTTTTCGCTCATTATTGCTTTAGATTGTGGCATAAAAGCCATAGATAAAGTTAATTATGCCAAAGAAAAAAACATCGATTTTATTATTTGCGATCATCATAAACCTGGAAAAGAAATACCAAAAGCGGTTGCTGTTTTAAATGCAAAAAGAGAAGATTGTACCTATCCTTTTGATGAACTTTGTGGTTGTGGAGTTGGTTTTAAACTCATTCAAGCTTTGGGTGTTTCTAGAAATCAAACTATTGAAGACTTTGTGCCTTATTTAGATTTGGTTGCTACTGCAATTGCTGCAGATATTGTGCCTATGAATGGCGAAAATAGAGTTTTAGCGTATTTTGGTTTGCAGGTTATCAATCAAAAACCAAGAAACGGAATTCAAGCAATTATTCATCAAATTAAAAAAAAGGAACTCACAATTACAGATGTAGTTTTTATCATTGCTCCAAGAATTAATGCAGCTGGAAGAATGAAACATGGTAATTATGCTGTGGAATTGTTAACAGAAATGGATTTAGATGCTGCCATAGAATTTGCTGCAGCTATTGAAATTTTTAATGCTGATAGAAAAGATTTAGATAAGAAAATAACGGAAGAAGCTTTAATTCAAATTATTGATAATGAAGAAGAAGAACGATTTTCATCCGTAGTTTTTCAAGAAGATTGGCATAAAGGAGTAATTGGTATTGTAGCCTCTAGACTGATAGAAAAATATTACAGACCTACTTTAGTTTTTACAAAAAGTGGCGATAAATTAGCAGCTTCTGCACGTTCTGTAAAAGGTTTTGATGTTTATGAAGCTTTGTTGCAATGTGAGCAATTTATTGAGCAATTTGGTGGACATAAATACGCAGCTGGTTTAACTTTAGATCCAAAAAACTACGAGAATTTCAAAAATAAGTTTGAAGAAGTAGTTGCAAGAAATATTGATAAAGAATTACTAACTCCAGAAATTGCAATTGATGCAGAAATTGAATTATCAGAAATTACACCTAAATTTTTTAGAATTATTCAGCAAATGGCACCTTTTGGCCCCATGAATATGAAACCAACCTTTACATCTACTTGTGTTAGAGATAATGGCTATGGAAAAAAAGTTGGTAAAGAGCAAACGCATTTAAAATTAAATGTTTTTCAAGGTGATAATAAAAAAACTTACAATGCTATTGGTTTTAATTTGGGTGATAAAATGGAGTTTGTTGAAAACGAATTTGACATTGTGTACTCTTTAGACGAAAATGAGTGGAATGGTTTTAAATCGGTTCAACTATTATTAAAAGATTTAAAATAATTTAATTTTGAAAATTTACGGAATTAGCGGACTTGGTGCAGATAAAAGAGTTTTTAAATTCTTGAATCTTGAGCATGAATTTATTCCAATTGATTGGATTGATCCTCTAAAAAACGAATCTATAAGTGCTTATTCAAAACGGTTATCTTCTATCATTGATACGTCAGAAAAATTTTGTGTTTTAGGAGTTAGTTTTGGTGGATTAATCGCTGTAGAAATTAGTAAATTCTTAAAACCTGAACTCACTATTTTAATTTCATCAGCAGAAACAAGACAAGAATTACCTTTAATTTATAGAATTTTAGGAAAAACAAAAATTGTAAAAATAATTCCTTCAAAATTATTAGATCCTCCAAGGTGGATTGCTAACATATTATTTGGCACAAAAAAAGTTGAGTTATTAAACGAAATTTTAGACGATACCGATTTAAAGTTTACAAAATGGGCTATTCAAGAATTGTCTTCTTGGGAAAACGAACAAAGAGTTGAAAAGGTCTTAAAAATAGTAGGCACAAAAGATAAATTAATTCCACTTAAATCAATCAAAAATATTCGACTTGTAAAAGATGGTGGTCATTTAATGATTATTGATAATGCAAAAGAGGTGAGTGAAATTATCAATCAAGAAATTAAAAATGTACTTTTACTTTCTAATCCCTGCTAAAAATTAAACATGTTGATCAATCAAAATGGCATTTCCATCAGGATCCAAAACTACAAAACTTGCTGGTCCAGAAGTAGTTTCATCGGCTTCTGTTTCTAATTTTACGCCTTCTTTTTTTAAGTGTTGTTGAATTGTTCTAACATCATCAAAATCTTCTAATTTATTAGCATTTTCATCCCAGCCAGGATTAAACGTTAAAATATTATTTTCAAACATTCCTTGAAAAAGACCTATTAAAGAATTTCCGTTTTTTAGAATCAAATAATTTTTTTCTATTTCTCCTGCAAAAACTTTAAATCCTAAATTTTCATAAAACGCTTTCGATTTATGAATATCTTTTACTGCTAAACTCATAGAAAATGCACCTAATTTCATAATTATAATTTTTATTTGATGCCTTAAAGTTAGCAAAAAAATTAAAATTCTAAGAAGACTAATTATAAAACAAAGTGTATTTCTTCCTGACGCCTGTATTGAGCGAAGTCGAAATAGGAAAATTAAGATGGGCTTTTTTAACCACCAATGGTGCTCATACTTTCAGAAACACCACCTTTTTTTCGATTAGCTTCTGCAATAAAACCGTTTTCTGGCTTTTCTTTTATCAAACTTAGAAATAGCTCTTTTAAATCGTTATTAGATGCGCCTTTTCTTATAAAATCTCTAAGATTAAAAACGCCATCATCAAACAAACAATTTTTAAAAGTTCCTGTAGATGTTATTCTAATTCGGTTACAATCGTTGCAAATAGTTCTTGTAAAGGCAGGAATAATACCAACAGTTCCTAAATGGTTATCAATTGCATAATTTCTGGAAGTTGAAGATTTTTCCGATTGAATTTCTTTGACATCAAACTCGGTTTTTATTTCTTCTAAAATTTTTCTGAACGTCCAATTTTCTTTCATTTCACGCTGTCCTTTCCCATTAAAAGGCATCTCTTCAATAAAACGTACAGCCACATTTTTATCTTTCGTTAATCTTACAAAATCAACAATTTCATCTGTATTAAAACCAGATTGCACAACTACGTTTAGTTTTAGATTTAGACTGCTTTTTTCTAAAAGCTCGAATGTTTTATAAACCTCTGGATACACATCTCTTCTCGTAATTTTTGCAAACTTTTCTCTATTTAAACTATCAATACTTAAATTGATGTTTTTCACTTTTTTAAGTTGCTCAATTTTATCAATATGATGCGAAATTAACGCGCCATTTGTAGTTATATTTATGGCATCTAACAAATCGTTGTAAGACAACATTTCTAAAAACCCGACAAAATCTTTACGCACAAAAGGTTCTCCACCAGTTAAACGAACTTTATTTACGCCTAATTCCGTAAGCACGCGAATTAAACGATACATTTCTTTAAAAGTAAGCAATTCTTGTTTTGGCACAATATCAATTCCATGAGCAGGCATGCAATATTGGCATCGCAAATTACAACGATCTGTAACTGCCAAGCGTACATATTCTATTTGTCTGCCAAAACTGTCTGTTAGTTTGCTCATTTAGTTTGTTGCTTTTTTACTTTCTTGATAATTATTTGGAATTTCATTGATATTGCTAACACCATCAACTGAATAAAATTCTAATTGAGTTGGCATATTTTCATTACCAAATAAACTTATTCCAACTATTCCTTGATTATTCGTTTTAATATAATAATCAATTAACAAATATCCATCTGTAATATCGTCATTAAAATTGTTTCCAAAAAGTATTGTTGGACAATTTCCACAGCCACATCTTGCAACTACTTTTAAAGTATCAATTAAATTAATCCAATCTTTTTTTTCTCTTTCAAATAAAAATCTGAGAAGTTCTTTTTCTTTAATATTCAGTTCTCTTTTATGCTTAATTGAAAACTTCATTTAATTAGGTAGCTTTTTACTAATCAATCCATAAAAGAAAGCTCCTAAAAGCGCGCCAGCTAATAAAATTAAAGCAGGAATTAATTCAAACCCAAGAATTACAAAAACAGGTGCAGCACAAGCTCCAGAAATTCCCCAACCTAAACCAAACAATGTTCCACCAAAAATAGTACTAATTAAACCTTTCTTTTTTGGTTTCGGAACAATTTTATTTCCATTAATATCTTTTATTTTTCCGCTTTTAAACAATTGCATGAATATTGCTGAGATTACAACTGCACCTCCAATAATGCCAAACATGTGGAAGGATTGAAATTTGAACATTTCGTAAAAACGGTACCAAGAAATTGCTTGAACTTTGCTCAACACAATAGCGAAAAAGATTCCGAGAATTAAAAATTTAATATTTTTCATTTGAATATATTTTGATTTTATACCTACAAGGTTCTAAAAACCTTGCAGGATAAATTATTTTATTAAAATAAGATTGGTATTATAAACCAAGTTGCAATAATACCGCCAATAAAAAAGCCAATAACTGCTAATAAAGATGGGAATTGCAAACTACTTAAACCTGTAATTGCATGACCAGAAGTACAACCTCCTGCATAACGTGATCCGAAACCAATTAAAATTCCTGAAACAATTAAAATTAAAAATCCTTTGAGTGATGTATAGGCGTTTTCTCCGAAAATTTCATCAGGAAAATATTGATTGCCAACATTACTAAAACCTAAATCCGTAAGTTCTTGAACTGTTGTTGGGTTTAAGTCTACAGATTGATTTGGAATTAAATAATAAGCTGCAATAAAACCACCAATTACTAAGCCTACAACAAACATCAAAGCAAAATCGCGCTCTTTCCAGTCTTTTTTAAAATAATCTGAAAATTTACCTGCTCCAGCCATTGTACAAAGTGTTTCGAAATTTGTGGAAGCTCCAAAATTTTGTCCAAAATAAAAATACAATAAAAGCGAAATTGCTATTAAAGGGCCTCCAACAAACCAAGGCCAAGGTTCAAATATAAAATCCATAATATGTATAATTTTAATTAGTTCTCGATACAATTTTCTTTGACTTCGACACGCTTAGCCTAAAAGAAAATTTGCATTTATAATCTATCTTTTAAATAATTCATAATTAATGTGGTTGCTCCAAGATTGTCTTCAATGTATTTTTTATTGATATTTCCTGTTAAACTTCTAATATTTGCATCGTTTTTTAGGGTGATGAAAATTGAATTCAATTCTGCTTGATTTTTGATAGAAATACAACCACCAATTTTTACCAAATCTACAGCTTCTTGAAATTTATCAAATTGATTACCTATAATTACAGGAACTCCAAAAGTTGCTGGTTCTAAGATATTATGCAAACCTGTTTTTAAACCTCCACCAACATAAGCAAGATCTGCAGCTGCGTAAATTTTGGTTAAAATACCAATGGTATCAATAATAAAAACCTGATATTCTTGTAAATTTTTATCACCTTTATCAGAAAATAACACTGTTTTTTTATTAATTGATTTTTGTAATTCTAAAATAGCATCACTCTTAATATTATGTGGCGCAATTATAAATTTTTCGTTTTCAGAAGCTTTACTGTTAATGTAATTCACCAACAATTCTTCATCTTCTTGCCAAGTACTTCCTGCAACAATTGTGTATTGATTATTTTTAAACTCGTTTATAAAATCTAAAGTATTATTTTGATTTAATATCTTAGAAACTCTATCAAAACGTGTATCACCAGCAACTGTAACATTTGTAAAATTGATGGATTGCAACAATGCTGCAGAAGATTTATTCTGGACAAAAAAGTACTGAAAGGCTTCTAAAGATTTTCTCATAAAACCTCCATACCATTTAAAGAAGACTTGTTTTTCTCTTACAATTCCCGACACTAAAATTGTTGGAATTTCTTTCTTTTTTAGTTCGTTTAAAAAATTTGGCCAAAATTCATATTTTATAAAAATTGCCATTTTAGGGTTTACAGTTTCTATAAATTTTTGAGCATTTTTTTTTGAATCTAAAGGTAAATAGCAAACAACGTCTGCCAATTCATACTGTTTTCTAATTTCATATTCTGAAGGAGAAAAAAACGTAACTAAAATTTTGTAACTTTTATAGTGTTTTTTTAATTCTTGAATAATTGGTATTGCTTGTTCGAATTCTCCTAAAGATGCTGCATGAAACCAAATAATTTTATCGTTTTTTAAAGAAGTAATTTTTTGAAATGTTTGTTTTCTACCGTCAACAAAAAGCTTTAATTTTTTATTGAAGATTGCTACAATTTTTAAAAAAAACGTTGCTACAAAAACAAAAATATGATACAAAAAATTCATAACCGTAAAAGTACGAAAATGAGAGAGTAGTAATCACAAAAAAAAGTTACTCTTTTATGAGTAACTTTATTGATTATAACAATGTTAAAATTTAGCGTCCCCCAACATTCAAGTTTAAATACTGCTATAACTTTTATAAAAATAAGTAAAAACAGTGTTATATCTACCAAAAATGTTCTAAAGCATATTTATTATGTTCTGAATATTAATATGTTAAAGTAAATCTATCAAATCTAATAAGTTTTGGTTGTATTTTTTACCTATTGGTAGTATTTCGTCTTTAATTTTAGCAGTATTCAATTTTATTTGTTCAAGGTATTTTATATTGATAATATAACTTCTATGAATTCTTACAAAGTTTTTATTCAACTTACTAATTATATCGCTTAAACTAGCTCTAATAACCAGTTTTTGATTATTAATTTGAAAAATTTCTGTATAAACATGTGCACTTTTTAAATATAAAATATCATCGAAAATAATTTTATTGTAATACCCTTTATCTTTTATAAAAAGAGCATTTTTATTTGCATTATTTTCTTCGTTAACTTTAGCATTTTCTATTGAAAAATTATGCAGAGCAATTTCTATGGATGTAAATAATTCTTCTTTTGAAAAAGGTTTAATTAAATACCCATTTGGTAAGACTTCTTTTGCATCATTTAAAGTGGCTAAATCTGAATTTGCCGTTAAAAATATAAATGGAAAATTATATAAACTTCTAATTTGTTGTGCAATATCAATTCCTGTTTTTTTTCCTGATAAATTTATATCTAAAATTGCAAAATCTGGTTGTTCTTTTTCTATTGTAAATATTGCCTCTGTATAATTTATTGCAGGTTCTAAAGTATCATAGCCCAAATCTTTTAGCGTTTTACAAATGTTATCTGCAATAAGAATTTCATCTTCTACTACTAATATTTTTGTTTTTGCCATTTTAGTTTTTTTCTGCATAAAATTAATCCGTATCAAAAAACAACATTCAAAATTTTTCTTAAAATGTTTTTAATTGATGTTTTTAAGTGCTACAAATTATTCAATTTGATTTCGTATACTCGAATCTTTAAAAGTAAGCTCAAATCTAGTTCCGAGTTTTCTTATAAGTTGAAAACTACCATGAAGTTGTTTAATTAACCTTTTTACCAATTTTAAACCCACACTTTTAGATGTTTCTATATTAAAATCGTCAGGAATACCAATTCCATTATCTTCAATTATTAATTTATATGATGCTTTTTTTTGCTTTTCAATTTCAATTGAAATTCTATTTATTTCATTTTTTTTATCCTTAAAAGCATACTTATAAGTATTTGTAACAATTTCATTAATGATTAAGCCTAAAGGTATGGCTGTATCAACATCAAAAAAGATATTTTTTACCTTAATTACTTTAATTACTTCTTTTTCTGATTGATTAATAAATGAAATTTCATTTAGTAATGAAATTAGATAATCATTAAAATCGATAGAATCACCTTGATTATTATAGAGTTTTTGATGAATTAAAGCCATCGATTTTACTCTATTTTTCCCATCATTAAATAATTTAATTGCTTTTTCATCTTCTATTTCTTCCGATTGAAATTCTAACAAGCTTTCTATAACCTGAAAGTTATTTTTTACGCGATGATGTACTTCTTTAATCAATAATTCTTTTTCATCTAAGGCATCATTAATAATTAAGTTTTTCTCTGAAAGTTCTTTAGATTGTCTCCTAATTTTTATCAAAATTAATAACATAATAATTAGAAGCACTAAACTTAAAACACTTATTACAGTATATAATTTAGTTTTATCTTTTTCTAAAGTTATCTCTTCTTCTTTATCCTTAATAGCTTGTTCTGTTTTATATTTTGCTAATGACTTTGATAAATCTTCAGAATAAATTTTTCTTGTAAGAAATATAGCTTCATCTTTATATTCTAGTGCTTTTTCTATAAAACCGTTTCTTTCTAATGCTTTAGAACCCATATTTAAAAGTCTGAACAAATCGTTAGAATTTAAATTTTGTCCTAAAACTTTAAATTTATTAACTAACTCTAAGACATTTTGTGCATCAAACTTTTTTAAAATTTCATTCTTTAATTGTAATGGAGTTTCTTTTTTGGTAAAAATCATTAAATATAATGAGTAAGAATTACTCTTATATGGCGATTTATATAAGATATCTAATAACTCTATAACTTTTTTATTGTTACCACCTTTGTAAATATAAGCATCAAGCAAATGAGAAATTGTGGTATAATAGTACGTGCTTTTTTCTGGCAATAATTCCTCTAACGCTAAACTTTCTTCAGTAACATCTATATATTCTTGAAATTTACCTTCAAATATTAAAAAATCTGAATAATGATTTAAAAAAATAATTTGTAGTTCTGCATCTTCTAAATCTTTTGCAATTTTTAAACATTCTAAAGATAATTTTTTACCTTTTTCAAAACTTTTTTCAATTAAAAACATAACAATAGGATGTGTTTTCAATTTTGTTGTAGCCCAAAGAAAATTTTTATCTTTTTTATTAAATTCACTAATATATGATTCAAGTTTGTTTTGCTCTAAAGAGGCTTCATCTAAATACGCTTCATCTCTTAATCTAGAAATTTGAATCCATTTTATGTCAAAATAATGAACATCAATTTTTTCTAGAGATTCATCATATTTTACATTTGTGTTAATAAAATCGGAGACATCCAAATAATTTAGTCGCTCTCTATCTGCTAATTTTAATGTAAATTGATAATACTCTAAAGTGCTTAACCTCCTTTTATCAATTATTTTTTTTAATAAGGTTTGATAAGGGTTTACAGCTGTTTTACTTAAAAATATAGTTGCAGAATCTAATTGACCTTTAATTATATATTTTTCTACCTTTTCTATATTTTTATCATCTTCGTTTTCTGATTGGGAATATGTAGCAAAACAGATAAAGAAAAGAAATATTATTTGGGGAATTTTCATAAAAAATGAATTTTAAAAAATAAATTTAATTAAATTAGTTGAAAAAACAGCTATAAAAATTTATAAGATGTAAAAAGGCTCTAATCATAAATATGATTAGAGCCTTTTTAAAAAATAAATAAACTTAATTAATTTCTAAGCTTCAAACGGAGTTACAGAAACATAAGATCTATTATCTCTTTTCTTACGGAATTCAACAACTCCATCAACTTTTGCATGTAAAGTATGATCTTTACCCATGTAAACGTTTTCTCCTGGATTGTGTGTAGTTCCTCTTTGACGAACAATTATATTTCCTGCAATTGCAGCTTGTCCTCCAAATATTTTTACACCAAGTCTTTTCGATTCTGATTCTCTACCATTCTTCGAACTACCTACACCTTTTTTATGTGCCATTTTCTTGAGTTTTTATAAGTTAAAGTTAAATTATAGTTGGTTATTTTTCAATACCACCTTCTAATTTATCTTGTAATTCTTTTAATTCGTCCCATTTACCATCTGCAGCTAAACCAGCTTGTTTTGGCCAAGTGTCTGTAACAATATGAGATAATCTTGAGCTTGCTTCTGTTAAGATTTCGCTTAATTTAGCAGCATCTGTTTTAGCTACTTTTGCAAAAGTATCTAAACCTGCATTTACTAAAGCTTCAGCAGCTTTAGGTCCAGCACCTTCAATTTTCTTTAAATCATCTGCTTTAGATGATTTTTTTGGAGCCGCTTTTTTTGTTTCAGCTTTTGGAGCTTCTTTTTTTGCAGCTTTTACAGAACCAGTAGCAGCAATAGATTCAATTTGAATCTCACTTAAATACTGTCTGTGTCCATTTTTCTTTTGGTAACCTTTTCTTCTTTTCTTTTTAAAGACGATTACTTTATCACCTTTTAAATGACTAAGAATTTGAGCTGTTACTGATGCTCCTTCTATAGCTGGGGCGCCTAAAGTTACATTTCCAGCGTCATCAAGTAAAAGAACGTTATCAAAAGTTACTTTTGATCCTGCCTCTCCTTGTAAACGATGAACGTAAACTTTTTGGTCTTTTGCTACTTTAAACTGCTGCCCTGCTATCTCTACGATTGCGTACATACTAATTAGTTTTGCGTATTTGTTGATATTAATGCATTTAACTTACTAAAAATGCGGATGCAAATATACATATTTTTTATAATTCAGCAATAGTACTGTTTATAAAATATTTTTATTATAAATTTCAAAATAATCATCGTATTCCGCTCTTTTTTGAAAGCGCTTTATTATTTTTGATGCTGACGAGATTTTTAATGCTATTTTGTAACAATCATATAAACTTAGCGTCAAATTACTAATGTAAATTATTAACTAAATAAAAATCAATGAAGAAAAGTATTTTATCTCTTGCTTCTGCAATGTTATTTGTTTTTGCTACAAATGCACAAAAAGTAGAGTTTGAAGAGTATGATTTAAGTAATGGAATGCACGTTATTTTACACAAAGACACTTCTGCTCCTGTTGTAATAACCTCTGTATTTTATCATGTAGGTGCTAAAGATGAGCAACCAGGAAGAACAGGAATGGCTCACTTTTTTGAACATTTATTGTTTGAAGGAACAGAAAATATCGACAAAGGTGAGTGGTTTAAAATTGTATCTTCTAATGGAGGTAGAAATAATGCCACCACAGATGATGATAGAACCTATTATTATGAAATTTTCCCTTCCAATAAATTAGAATTAGGTCTTTGGATGGAATCTGAACGTTTATTGCATCCAATTATTGGTCAAGATGGTGTTGATACTCAAAACGAAGTTGTAAAAGAAGAAAAAAGATTGCGTGTAGACAATCAACCTTATTCTCGTTTTTTAGAATATGTTAAAGAAAATATATTTAAAAAACATCCTTATAAAGGAACTACTATTGGTAAAATGGAAGATTTAGATGCTGCAACTTTAGAAGAGTTTTTAGCATTTAACAAAAAATTCTACGTACCAAACAATGCTACTTTAGTGGTTGCTGGAGATATTGATGTACCTGCTGCAAAAAAAATGATTCAAGATTATTTTGGACCAATTCCTAGAGGAGCAGAAGTTGAAAAAGATTTTCCTCAAGAAGATCCAATCACTGAAGCAATGACTGCTAAAGGTTACGACCCAAATATTCAAATACCAGCAATTATGGCAGCTTATAGAACGCCATCAATGAAAACTAGAGACTCCAGAGTTTTAGATATGATTTCCTCTTATTTAAGCACTGGAAGAAGTTCTGTTTTATATAAGAAATTAGTTGACGAGAAAAAAATGGCATTACAAGCGGGTGCAATTAATGCAAGTCAAGAAGATTATGGAACGTATATTTTGTATGGTTTACCTCAAGGTGATACGAAATTAGAGGATATAATTGCAGAAATTGATGAAGAAATTGTGAAAATTCAAACAGATTTAATTTCAGAAAAAGATTTTCAGAAATTACAAAATCAACTCGAAAACAATTTTGTAAACTCTAACTCAAGTGTAGAAGGTATTGCAAGTTCTTTGGCAACTTATCATGTTTTATATGGAGATACAAATTTAATCAATACAGAAATTGATATTTATAGATCAATTACTAGAGAAGAAATAAGAGAAGTTGCTAAAAAATATTTAAATCCTAATCAAAGATTGACGCTAGAATATTTACCAGAAGCAAAATAATAGCTAAAAAAGATCGCGTATCGATTTTTATAAAACAAGATATAAATTATGAAGACAAAAATTTTATCATTAGTAGCGCTGTTTTTAACTACGTTTGCTATTAATGCACAAATAGATAGAAGTAAAATGCCAGAACCAGGACCGGATCCTGTTGTTAAATTGGGGAAACCTGTAAAGTTTACTTTAAATAATGGCTTGAAAGTAATTATGGTAGAAAACCATAAACTACCAAGAATATCAGCAAACTTGACAATCGATAACAAACCTTATTTAGAAGGTGAAATTGCTGGAGTTTCTGGAATGATGGGAAGTTTATTGGGAAGAGGAACTGCAAATATTACCAAAGACAAATTTAACGAAAAAGTAGATTTCCTAGGAGCAAATGTATCTTTCTTTAGCTCAGGTGCCTTTGCAAGTTCTTTAACTAAATATTTTCCGGAAATCTTAGGATTAATGGCAGATGGAGTAAAAAACTCTCAATTTACACAAGAAGAATTCGACAAAGAAAGACAGGTTACCTTAGACAATTTAAAGCAGAAT
>Ga0115565_10002792_pt1 | contig 12931 bp, 9 predicted proteins | sample COGITO_mtgs_1105_FD_87199 | JGI IMG/M metagenome (GOLD analysis project Ga0115565, IMG submission 87199) | Pelagic marine microbial communities from North Sea - COGITO_mtgs_110530 | ecosystem: Environmental > Aquatic > Marine > Epipelagic | place: Germany:Helgoland, sampling site Kabeltonne... | reverse complement strand
GATAACATCAAGATGGTAGTTGAGCTTATTTGCCCAATTGCTATGGACGATGGTCTGCGTTTTGCGATCAGAGAAGGCGGCCGTACAGTAGGTGCGGGCGTTGTTGCTAAGGTTATTGCTTAACAAAGCGCTAAGCTTCATCAAAGTAAGCCCGCATGTCGGGCTTATTGATGTTGGGATTTTAGAGCTTAGCACGCCAGTTGATTAGATCGGACTGATTAGATCGGACTAAAGGCCAGTAGCTCAATTGGCAGAGCAGCGGTCTCCAAAACCGCAGGTTGGGGGTTCGATTCCCTCCTGGCCTGCCATCTTTTAGCTAAGATGGCTGGAAGTGCTGAGGTCCGAGACAGTAAACGTTGATTTTTGCCGCCCGAATACGATTAGGAAGTTTGTGTGAGTACAAATGCTGAAAATGCCGCCGGTAGTTCTCTAGACTGGCTTAAGTGGTTGGTTGTCGGTGCATTGCTTGTGGGCGGTGTGTTCGGTAACTGGTACTTCCAAGGCGAGTTCCTCCTAGTCAGGGTCGTAGGTCTGTTGATCGCTGCTATTCTGGCCGGCTACATTGCCGTTCAGACAGCGCGCGGTTCGCGCATTTGGGAGCTAATGAAAGAGGCTCGAGTAGAAGTGCGCCGCGTGGTTTGGCCGTCAAATCAAGAAACTACTCAAACTACGTTAATCGTAATAGTAATTGTTATTATATTTGCCCTAATCATGTGGGGTTTAGACGCCCTGTTGGGTTGGCTTGTTAGCTCCATTATCGGGTGATTTGTAATGTCTAAGAATTGGTATGTTGTTCACGCATACTCTGGGTTCGAAAAGAACGTAGCTCGTGCACTGCAAGAGCGCGTTGAGCTGTCTAATCACCAAGATTTCTTTGGCGAGATACTTGTTCCTACCGAAGAAGTGGTAGAAATGAGAGCTGGCCAAAAACGACGAAGTGAGCGTAAGTTTTTCCCAGGCTATGTTTTGGTGGAAATGGAACTTAACGATGACACTTGGCACCTAGTTAAAGAAACACCAAGGGTTATGGGCTTTATCGGTGGTAAGGCAGATCAGCCGGCACCGTTAACCCCAAGAGAAGCTGCCGCGATATTAGATAGAGTTGCTGCCGGTAGTGAGAAAGCAACGCCTAAGACAGTATTTGAGCCAGGTGAAATCGTCCGTGTTACAGATGGGCCGTTTAATGATTTCAATGGTGTAGTTGAGGAAGTCAACTACGAGAAGAGCCGTCTGCGAGTGGCGGTTACGATTTTTGGTCGATCTACTCCTGTTGAGTTAGATTTTGGCCAGGTAGAGAAAGGCTAGTTACAGCCCATTAAAGGAATCGACTTCGGTGTAGCCGCTGAAGTTGTATATAACCAAGGGGAGTGATGCGTAAATTTCGCACACGCTTGTACCCATAAGGAGTGAGTATGGCTAAGAAAGTAGATGCCTATATTAAGCTGCAAGTAGCGGCCGGTCAGGCGAATCCGAGCCCCCCTGTTGGCCCAGCACTTGGTCAGCACGGCGTAAATATCATGGATTTCTGTAAAGCGTTTAACGCTCAGACACAGTCCGTAGAGCAAGGTCTCCCAATTCCAGTTGTGATTACTGTATATGCAGATCGCAGCTTCACCTTTGTGACCAAGACACCTCCTGCTGCAGTTCTTTTGCAAAAAGCGGCAGGTATATCAAAAGGTTCTGCGACACCAAATACTGTCAAGGTTGCCAAGGTGAATAGACAGCAGCTCGAAGAAATTGCGAAGCTTAAGATGCCAGATCTTACTGCGGCCGATATGGACGCGGCAGTGCGTACCATTGCGGGTACGGCGCGTAGTTCAGGTATCGATGTAGAGGGCGTTTAAAGATGACAAAAGTAACGAAAAGAATGCGCCTTATTGCCGAGAAAGTAGACGGCGATAAAGCATATGAGATCAATGAGGCGGTCGCTTTGTTGGGTGACTTATCTAAGACCAAATTCAAAGAGTCTTATGACGTGTCTATCAACCTTGGGGTTGATCCACGTAAATCAGACCAGGTTGTTCGTGGTGCTACTACGCTACCTCACGGTACCGGTAAAGTTGTACGCGTTGCAGTATTCGCTCAGGGCGACAATGCAGATAAAGCAACGGCAGCAGGCGCTGACCTTGTAGGTTTTGATGACTTAGCCGAAGAAGTAAAGGCAGGCAAAATGGACTTTGATGTAGTAATCGCTACACCAGATGCTATGCGAATTGTCGGTCAACTAGGTAAAGTCCTAGGGCCAAGAGGCCTTATGCCTAACCCTAAGACTGGTACCGTCACACCTGACGTTGAAACAGCAGTCAAAAATGCTAAAGCAGGTCAGGTCCAGTTTCGTACAGACAAAGCTGGGATCGTTCATGGCAGCGTAGGCCAAGTTGGTTTTGGTGTAGACCAGATCAAGCAAAATCTAGAAGCTTTGATGAGCGACCTGAAGAAAGCGAAGCCGGCCTCTGCTAAAGGCGTCTACCTGAAGAAGATTACGCTTTCTACGACTATGGGCCCTGGCTTAGCCATCGACCAGTCTTCATTGGAAATATAAGAGAAATTTAAGTTTTGGAGGTTCGAGGATTACTTAGGTATTCCTTGGGACCGTCAAAAACCGTAGGAGTGATTTTGCTTCGGTGAAGTTACTTAATTTCCTACGCAGATGGTGAGCTGCCTTAACAAGCAGCGGATGAGAGTACGAAGGTGGTTGGTCTGCGAAGCTGGATTCATTCAGCAGGAGATCTTAAATCAACGAAAATCATCGTCTCCGAGTCGCGAGAGTGTCAGCTTAAAAGTTGTCCATTCTAAATGCGAAAGAGATTCGCCCTAACCGAAGCCGCTAGACACAGCGGTATTCGATAAACGATCAACAGCGATGTTGATTAACTAGGAGAAGCACGTGGCGTTAAGACTCGAACAAAAGCAACAAATTGTTGCCGAGGTTAATGAAGTTGCCGCATCTGCTTTGTCGGCAGTAATTGCAGACTACCGTGGTCTGACTGTTGCAGAGATGACTGAAATGCGTGTTAAGGCACGTGAATCAGGTGTCTATCTGCGAGTGGTTAGAAACACGCTAGCAAAGCGCGCAGTAGAAGGCACTGAGTATGAGTGCTTGAACGATGCCTTTGTTGGGCCAACGCTTTTGGCATTTTCGCAAGAAGATCCAGGTGCAGCGGCGAGACTGATTAAAGACTACGCAAAAGACTACGCTGAGCTAGAAGTAAAAGCCTTGTCAATTGGTGGGACATTGCTAGGCGCTGATCAAATTGATCGCGTTGCAAAGTTACCAACATTAGATGAAGCAAGATCTATGCTCATGAGCGTTATGCAGGCGCCGGTTGTGAAACTGGCTAGATCCTTGAACGAGGTGCCTGGCAAGTTGGTGCGTACGATTACAGCCGTAAGAGATCAGAAACAAGCGGAAGGCTAATAGCCTCACAGACAATCGCTAAGAAATTTAGGAGATAACGAAATGGCATTATCGAAAGATGATATTTTAAATGCTATCGCAGAGATGAGTGTAATGGAGGTTGTTGAACTAATCTCCGATATGGAAGAGAAGTTTGGCGTATCAGCGGCAGCAGCCGTTGCAGCTGCTCCTGCAGCTGGTGGCGGAGACGCTGGTGGCGCAGCAGCTGAAGAACAATCAGAATTTGATGTTGTTCTAACAGCAGCTGGCGACAAGAAAGTAAACGTCATTAAAGCTGTTCGCGCAGCAACTGGCCTTGGCTTGAAAGAAGCTAAAGCTCTTGTTGACGAAGCACCTTCTTCAATTAAAGAAGGCGTTAGCAAAGACGACGCAGAAGACGTTAAGAAGCAGCTCGAAGAAGCTGGCGCTACGGTTGAACTCAAGTAGTTTGGTCGCATTAAGCGTTTATAAATAAACGATTGGCTGGACTTGTAGTTGTTTTGAAACAGCTACGAGCTCTGGCCTTTTGTGCGTGGGGTGAAAGGCCCTCTAGAATTGTAATGAATTTAAGACTGTAGGAGGCTCGCATGGCGTATAGCTTTACTGAGAGAAAACGCATACGGAAAGATTTCGGTAAGTTGTCTGAAAAGATGGAATTACCATATCTCCTGGCCATCCAGGTCGATTCATACAACAAATTTTTGCAGGTTGGGACCGACGCTGAAGAGCGTGCGGAGTCCGGTTTGCATGCTGCGTTTAAGTCAGTGTTTCCAATTGCCAGTTATTCAGGCAGCGCTGCTTTAGAGTACGTAGATTATCGCCTTGGCGAACCTGTCTTTGATGTGAAGGAGTGTGTCCTTCGCAGCATCACTTACGCTGCACCATTGCGCGTAAAGGTACGCTTGATAATTTATGATAAGGAGACATCCAACAAAACAGTTAAGGATGTAAAGGAGCAAGAAGTCTATATGGGTGAAATCCCGTTAATGACTGGCAACGGTACCTTCGTTATCAACGGTACTGAGCGTGTTGTCGTTTCTCAGTTGCACCGTTCGCCCGGTGTATTTTTTGACCACGATAAAGGTAAGACTCACAGCTCAGGTAAGCTCCTTTATAACGCTCGTGTTATACCTTACCGTGGTTCATGGTTAGACTTTGAATTCGATCCAAAAGACTCAGTCTTCGTACGTATTGACCGTCGCCGCAAGTTGCCCGCTACAATTATTCTGCGTGCCCTCGAATTTACCAGTGAAGAGATCCTTTCAACCTTCTTCGATACCAATACTGTATTGATTGATGGCGACAATGTTTCTCAGAAACTCATTGCAGAACGCTTACGTGGTGACGTAGCCACGTTTGATATTACCGGTCCAGATGGCAAGGTTATCGTTGAGACGGGTCGCCGTATTACAGCGCGCCACGTACGTTTGTTAGAAGACAGCGGCATGACTAGCCTTGAGGTGCCAAAGGAATACTTGCTTGAGCAGGTAACAGCAAAAGACATTATCGACGAGTCTACGGGTGAGGTCGCTGTTCCGTGTAACTCTATAATCAGCGAAGAAATTCTTGAGCAGTTGTTCGAGCTGAAAGTTAAAAGCTTCGAAACAATTTATACCAACGAACTCGACTGCGGTCCGTTCATCTCAGACACCATGCGGGTCGACCCTTCTAGCAACAAGTTAGAAGCATTGGTTGAGATCTATCGCATGATGCGTCCTGGTGAGCCACCGACTAAAGAGTCTGCTGAAAATCTATTTAGCAATTTGTTCTTTTCTGGTGAGCGCTATGACCTTTCTGCGGTTGGCCGTATGAAGTTTAACCGACGCCTAGGTCGAGAAGAGATTGAAGGCGAAGGCATTCTTTCCAGTAACGATATCGTTGATGTGCTGAAAACTTTGATCGATATTCGTAACGGTAAAGGTGCGGTAGACGATATTGACCACTTGGGTAATCGCCGTGTTCGTTCTGTTGGTGAAATGGCGGAAAACCAATTCCGTGTAGGCCTTATTCGTGTAGAACGCGCTGTTAAAGAACGTTTGAGCTTGGCTGAATCCGAAGGTTTGATGCCACAGGACATGATTAACGCTAAGCCAGTGGCCGCAGCTGTGAAAGAGTTTTTCGGCTCCTCGCAACTATCGCAATTTATGGACCAAAACAATCCGCTGTCTGAGGTTACGCATAAGCGGCGTGTATCAGCACTAGGGCCAGGTGGTCTGACTCGTGAGCGTGCTGGATTTGAAGTTCGTGACGTGCATCCAACTCACTACGGCCGTGTTTGCCCAATTGAAACACCAGAAGGGCCAAACATTGGTTTGATCAATAGTTTGGCAACTTACGCGCGTACTAACGAATATGGATTCCTAGAGTCGCCATATCACAAAGTGATTAAAGGTGTGGTTACCGCGGAAGTAGAATATCTATCTGCGATCGATGAGGCTCAGTACGTTATTGCTCAGGCAAGTGCGCCTCTCGACAGCAAGGGTCGTTTCGACACTGAGTTAGTTGATGTGCGGCACCAAAACGAGTTTACAAAAACTGCGTCAGAAAATGTCGACTTCATGGATGTCTCGCCTAAGCAGGTGGTCTCCGTTGCAGCGTCGCTGATTCCGTTCCTCGAGCACGACGATGCTAACCGAGCACTTATGGGCTCTAACATGCAGCGTCAAGCAGTACCCACTCTTAGAGCAGAGAAACCTCTAGTAGGTACTGGTATGGAGCGTAACGTGGCACGGGACTCTGGTGTCTGTGTAACCGCCTTGCGTGGCGGCGTAGTTGACAGTGTCGATGCCGGCCGTATTGTTATTCGCGTAGCGGATGATGAAACAGCGGCTGGTGATGCGGGGGTTGATATATACAGCCTGACAAAATTCACTCGTTCAAATCAGAATACTTGTATCAACCAACGCCCGTTGGTTAAGCCAGGTGACAAGATTGCGAAGAAGGATATTTTAGCTGACGGTCCATCCATTGATATGGGTGAGCTAGCGCTGGGGCAGAATATGCGGATCGCATTTATGCCTTGGAATGGCTACAACTTCGAAGACTCTATTTTGGTTTCTGAGCGAGTCGTCAAAGAAGATCGCTTCACTAGTATCCATATTCAAGAACTTACTTGTATCGCTCGCGATACAAAGCTTGGGCCTGAAGAAATCACCTGTGACATACCTAATGTTGGTGAGGGTGCGCTGTCTAAGCTAGATGAATCAGGTATCGTTTATATTGGTGCTGAAGTAGGCGCTGGGGATATCTTGGTCGGTAAGGTTACCCCCAAGGGTGAAACCCAGCTAACCCCTGAAGAAAAACTGTTGCGTGCAATTTTCGGTGAAAAAGCCTCGGATGTGAAAGACACATCCCAGCGTGTGCCGACTAGCGTTAAAGGTACTGTTATAGACGTTCAGGTCTTCACCAGAGATGGTGTAGAAAAGGACGAGCGCGCAAGAGATATCGAGCAAGCCCAGCTTTCTAAAATCCGCAAAGATCTGGACGATGAGTTCCGTATCATCGAAATTGCTACTTTCGAGCGTCTACAACGTGCGTTAGATGGCAAAGAAGTTGCCAGTGCGCCAAATTTAGACAAAGGCAAAAAGGTATCAGCTGACTATTTAGCTGAACTGCCAAAAGATGACTGGTTCCGCATTCGTATGAAGGATGATGCGTTGAACGAGCAGCTTGAGAAGGCCGAAGCTCATATGGTTCAGCGTAAGGAGGCTTTAGATGCTATCTATGCTGACAAACGCGGTAAGTTGGAAAGCGGTGACGATTTAGCGCCTGGCGTATTGAAGATTGTTAAAGTCTACTTGGCTATCAAGCGACGTATTCAACCTGGCGATAAGATGGCTGGCCGTCACGGTAATAAAGGTGTTATTTCGGTAATTATGCCGGTTGAAGATATGCCTTTCGACGAACATGGAGAGCCGGTTGATATCGTCTTAAATCCATTGGGCGTACCGTCGCGAATGAACGTTGGTCAGGTATTAGAGACTCACTTAGGTTGGGCGGCGCGTGGTATTGGTGACAAGATCAATACCATGCTCGAAGAGCAACGTAAGACTGCGGAAATCCGTAAGTTTATGGAGCAGGTCTATAACGAAGTTGGCGGTACGCCTGCAGATATTAAATCGCTCAATGACGTTGAAGTGTTGGACCTAGCTCGTAACCTTTGCAAAGGCTTGCCGTTCGCTACTCCAGCATTTGATGGTGCTTCTGAAGCTGAAATCAAGAAAATGTTAGAGCTTGCTGACTTACCTAATACGGGCCAAACAACACTCTATGATGGTCGTACTGGTGACGCCTTTGCTCGCGAGACTACTGTAGGTTACATGTACATGCTTAAACTCAACCACTTGGTTGACGACAAGATGCACGCGCGTAGCACAGGTTCTTATAGCTTGGTTACCCAGCAGCCATTGGGCGGTAAAGCACAGTTTGGTGGTCAGCGCTTCGGTGAAATGGAAGTGTGGGCGCTGGAAGCATACGGTGCGGCTTACACGTTACAGGAAATGTTGACTGTTAAGTCAGATGACGTGGCCGGACGTACCAAGATGTATAAAAACATTGTAGACGGCGACTTTAAGATGGAGCCGGGTATGCCCGAATCCTTCAACGTGTTGGTCAAAGAGATTCGTTCTCTTGGTATCAATATTGAATTGGAAACGGAATAACAACCTTGAGCGTATCGAGTGGGCAATAGCCACTCGGACGAGAAGCGCTTTGCCCAGGCAAGGCGTCTCCACCAGAAAATGAGGAAAGATCGTGAAAGACTTACTTAATTTGCTAAAAGCCCAGGGTAGCGTTGATGAATTCGACGCTCTGAGAATTGGTTTGGCATCACCAGAAATGATACGTTCATGGTCCTTTGGCGAAGTAAAAAAGCCAGAGACCATCAACTATAGAACTTTTAAGCCAGAACGTGACGGCCTATTTTGCGCACGTATTTTTGGTCCGGTAAAAGACTACGAATGCTTGTGTGGCAAATACAAGCGCCTTAAGCACCGCGGAGTAATCTGTGAAAAGTGTGGTGTGGAAGTTACCTTAACAAAGGTACGTCGCGAACGTATGGGGCACATCGAGCTCGCTTGTCCTACGGCACACATTTGGTTCTTAAAGTCGCTGCCATCAAGAATTGGCTTGTTGTTAGATATGACGCTTCGAGACATCGAGCGAGTGCTATATTTTGAATCATTCGTTGTAATCGACGCCGGCCTTACTGATCTTGAAGTAGGGCAGCTATTAAACGACGAAGAGTACTACCAGACATTAGAGCAGTACGGTGATGAGTTTGATGCTCGCATGGGTGCTGAAGCTGTCCAACAGCTATTGTTGAATTTAGATATGGATGGCGAAATCGCGCATCTGCGTGAAGAGATTCCTGCAACTAACTCTGAAACTAAGATTAAGAAGTTCTCTAAGCGCCTAAAGCTTATGGAAGCCTTCACTAAGTCAGGTAACAAGCCAGAGTGGATGGTCATGACCGTGCTTCCGGTTCTGCCACCAGATTTGCGTCCATTGGTTCCATTGGATGGCGGGCGTTTTGCAACTTCCGATCTAAACGACCTATATCGTCGTGTTATTAACCGTAACAACCGCCTCAAGCGTTTGTTAGATCTTTCAGCGCCAGACATTATTGTGCGTAACGAAAAGCGTATGTTGCAGGAATCTGTGGACGCATTGCTAGACAATGGTCGTCGTGGCAGAGCAATTACCGGTTCAAACAAGCGTCCGCTGAAATCACTGGCTGATATGATTAAGGGTAAGCAAGGACGCTTCCGCCAGAATTTGTTGGGTAAGCGCGTGGACTATTCTGGTCGTTCAGTAATTGTTGTAGGTCCTACATTGCGCTTGCATCAATGTGGTCTGCCAAAGAAGATGGCTTTGGAACTCTTTAAGCCATTCATCTTCGGTAAGCTCGAAGATCGTCAGCTTGCGACTACAATTAAAGCAGCCAAGAAAATGGTTGAGCGCGAAACTGCTGAGGTGTGGGATATTCTCGCCGATGTCATTCGTGAACACCCAGTGATGTTGAATCGTGCGCCTACTTTGCATAGGTTAGGTATCCAAGCTTTTGAGCCGGTACTAATTGAAGGTAAGGCTATCCAGCTGCACCCGCTAGTTTGTAGTGCCTACAATGCGGATTTTGATGGCGACCAAATGGCCGTTCACGTACCGCTGACACTAGAAGCCCAGTTAGAAAGCCGCGCTTTGATGATGTCAACCAACAACATTCTTTCGCCAGCAAGCGGTGAGCCTATTATCGTTCCTTCACAGGACGTTGTTTTAGGCATCTACTACATGACTCGCGACAAGTTGAATGTCCTTGGTGAAGGTTCGATTTTTGCCAACCTTGATGAAGTCCACCGCGCGTTCTATTCCAAGCAAGTTAACTTGCATGCGAAAGTGAAAGTGCGAATTGAAGAGCATGTTGCCAATGAAGCTGGGGAACTTGTTTCTCAGACAACACTTTACGACACAACTGTAGGTCGTACATTGCTGTATGGCATTGTGCCTAAGGCTATGCCGTTCGAAATGGTCAATCGCGCCATGGACAAGAAGGCAATTTCAAACCTTATTAACGATTGTTATCGTCGCTGTGGTTTGAAGGAAACAGTAATCTTCGCCGACCAGTTGATGTATGCAGGTTTTGCTCATTCAACAGCCTCTGGTTCTTCCATTGGCGTTGAAGATTTTGTTATTCCAGAGGCGAAGAACCGAATCATCGGAGAAGCTGAAGAGGAAGTTGCAGAAATCGAATCTCAGTACGCTTCTGGTTTGGTAACTCAAGGCGAGAAGTACAACAAAGTTGTTGATATTTGGTTGCGCGCAAACGACCTAGTTGCGCGTTCAATGATGGACGGCATTTCTAAAGAAACTGTAGTCAACAGTGAAGGTGAAGACGAAGAGCAAGCGTCTTTTAACTCAGTGTTTATGTATGCAGACTCTGGTGCTCGTGGTTCGCCTGCACAGATTCGCCAGTTGGCGGGTATGCGTGGACTAATGACTCGTCCAGATGGCAGCATTATTGAAAATGCGATTACTGCCAACTTCAGAGAAGGTCTGACTGTAAACGATTACTTTATTTCGACTCACGGTGCTCGCAAGGGCCTAGCAGATACTGCGCTTAAAACAGCGAACTCTGGTTATCTGACTCGTCGTCTGGTTGACGTTGCTCAAGATGTTGTGATCACTGATGAAGATTGCGGGACGGATGCAGGCCTATATATCACCTCTATCGTAGAGGGCGGTGATGTGGTCTTGCCTCTTGGTGCTCGAGTGCTAGGGCGTACTGTTGCTGAAGACATACTTGATGCGGACGGCAAAACTCTCCTTATCTCTAAAGGTACGTTGATCGACGAAGCATGGGTTGAGCAGTTGGATGTTCTTGGTGTAGATGCAATGGTTGTTCGCTCTGCAATTACCTGCGAAACCTTCCACGGTGTTTGTCGTGCATGTTACGGACGTGACCTCGCTCGTGGGCACTTTATTAACGTTGGTGAGGCTGTAGGTGTTATTGCAGCTCAGTCAATTGGTGAGCCAGGTACTCAGCTAACGATGCGTACGTTCCACATTGGCGGTGCTGCTTCGCGAGCAACAGCGGTTGATAATATTCAAGTTAAGCACGGTGGCACAATTCGCTTACATAATCTGAAGACTGTAAAGCGTGAATCTGGAGAGCTGGTAGCAGTATCTAGATCCGGTGCTATCGCAGTGGCTGATGATCATGGGCGCGAGCGTGAAAGATACAAACTTCCTTACGGCGCGGTTATCTCCGTTGCAGACGAAGATAAGGTTGATGCTGGGCAAATTATTGCTCAGTGGGATCCGCACACGCACCCAATCGTTTCCGAAGTAAGCGGTAATGTTGAGTTCTTCGAAATGGAAGAAGGCCTATCTATGAATCGTCAGACTGACGAATTAACAGGCCTGACCAATATTACAGTACTAGATCCTAAAGACCGTCCAAGCGCGGCGAAGGATTTACGCCCAGCTGTGCGTCTAACAGATGCTAAAGGCGGCGCTGTAATGCTGCCTGGTAGTGAAGTTCCTGCAAATTACTTCATGCCGAGCAACGCTATTTTGAATATGGAAAATGGCGCTAAAATTGGCATCGGTGACATTATCGCGAGAATTCCGCAAGAAGGTTCCAAGACTAGAGACATTACAGGTGGTCTGCCACGAGTAGCTGACTTGTTTGAGGCAAGAAAGCCTAAAGAACCTGCGATTTTGGCGGAAGCCACAGGTGCGGTTTCTTTCGGTAAGGAAACTAAAGGTAAGCGTCGTTTGGTAATTACACCTGTCGATAGCGATCCAGTAGAAACTCTTATTCCGAAATGGCGCACCATTGGCGTGTTCGATGGCGAGCAGGTAGAACGTGGTGAAACAGTTTGCGATGGGCCTTTCAGTGCCCATGATATTTTGCGCCTGAAGGGTGTAGAAGAACTAGCCAAGTATATTGTTAATGAGATCCAAGAAGTTTACCGACTTCAGGGTGTGACAATTAACGATAAGCATATCGAAGTGATTTGCCGTCAGATGTTGCGTAAAGTCGAAGTCTCCCACGCCGGTGACTCAAATCTTATTAGAGGCGAGCAGGTAGAGTTCGCGCAGATTCGTAGGATCAATGCTGAACTGAGAGAAGAAGGCAAAGCTGAAGCCGAGTTCCAACGCTTGTTGTTGGGTATTACCAAAGCTTCGCTAGCGACTGAATCCTTTATCTCTGCTGCATCGTTCCAGGAAACTACTCGTGTACTTACAGAGGCAGCCGTAACAGGCAAGCAAGATTTCTTGCGCGGCCTGAAAGAAAACGTAGTAGTGGGTCGACTAATACCAGCAGGTACCGGTCTTACCTATCACGCAGAGCGCAAGCGCCAGCGTGAAGAAGAGCGTGCTGGCATCAATAAAGATGCGGTAACTGCAGACGATATTGAGCAAGCATTGAGTGAGGCGTTGTCCGCACAAGATACTGACTAGGTAACACTGCTAGAGTTTACGTTGGGTGGATAGCTTCCCAACGTAAACGACAGAAAAATTAAAGGTCTTATTGGGCCTTGTTAAAACTACGGGTCGTGAGTAGAATGCCCGCCCGGATTATGGGCTGTGAAGGCCCTACCTATGGAGATTTAAGCAAGTTATGGCAACCATCAGCCAGTTAGTACGAAAGCCGCGTAAGCGAAAAGTAGTTAAAAACATAGTGGCACTGCAAGCTTGTCCGCAGAAGCGTGGTGTGTGTACTCGTGTTTATACAACGACACCAAAGAAGCCGAACTCAGCATTACGTAAGGTATGTAGAGTGCGCTTAACCAATGGTTATGAAGTAACTTCATATATTGGTGGTGAAGGTCACAACCTACAAGAGCACTCAGTTGTTCTAATACGTGGTGGTCGAGTAAAGGATTTACCGGGTGTTCGATACCACACAATCCGTGGAACATTAGATACCTCAGGTGTTGCTGATCGTCGCCAAGGCCGATCCAAATATGGTGCCAAGCGCCCTAAGTAACCCCTCACAATTAAATTTATTCTCAGTAAGGCCTCAGATTT
>Ga0115565_10002791_pt1 | contig 12932 bp, 12 predicted proteins | sample COGITO_mtgs_1105_FD_87199 | JGI IMG/M metagenome (GOLD analysis project Ga0115565, IMG submission 87199) | Pelagic marine microbial communities from North Sea - COGITO_mtgs_110530 | ecosystem: Environmental > Aquatic > Marine > Epipelagic | place: Germany:Helgoland, sampling site Kabeltonne... | reverse complement strand
GCCAAAGACCGTCACGACACCTATTTGCGCCGCAAGGCGTATACCGCAATCGCCGCCAAGATGGCCCGTTCTGTTCTTGGGAGCATCAAAAATGGTGAACCCTATCGCCCCTTTTTTGAGGGGTAATCAACAGCAGAAGGACCTTTCTCTGTAAGGGCCGTAGCGGCAGATAGCTGACCTCGTAGATACTGTTCAGGCCTTCTGGGTTCGCGACACGATGATCGCATCTTAAGGACGGTGAGAGCCGCAAAAGCGTACTCAGTGTTTGTTATGGGAGAGAGGGTCGTTTGACCAAAACGCCAAACTGAGACGTACTTCAACCGTGTCGAGACACCTCGACGCGACAATAAGCTGACGCCAGATCAGCCAATCAGTTCGCGCATAGGACGTTGTCCACGCGAATGTTTTGGGGTTTGCCGCGCCACGCGACGATCTGGTTCAGGCTGCGTACGAAGCGTTCAACTGGTAATGACAAGTTGACCTCAATAGCCAGACCTCCGCGTGCTTCAAGATCCCCATAATCTATGCGTCGCTAAATCGTCCAGCTTTCAGTGGGGGTCTTCTCAAATATCTTGCCGAGAAAATTTGGCTTTTTAACACCACTAATTTTCAAAAGGATTACCACCGCTCCGCCCTTGAACTTTCTGCAGTAGAGGCCAGCTTCGGAAGCTATTTCACATCGGTCGTGCTGGGCTCATAGGTCTTAAAGCCGCTATGTTGGGACCTGCCTCTTTAGTCTGCAGGTCGCGCAGATTGCCCCATGGCCGCAAAGTTAACGCTCAGGGCCAGAACGAGAGACATTCGGGCTCAGAAATTCGCAAACTGCGGCCAGAAGATCGTCCAAAAAGATCAGAAAGGTTTTGCGCAGTGCAGTGGCAACGGCCTGCTGCGCAGGCATAAGTGTGGTTTGCAAGCGATTTGGGGGAAGGCTGAGATCCTCAACGCTGTTACGCTGGCGCCACTTCCAAAACCTTCGTTTGCTCGCCCCATAGCGCTCTGCCAGCATCCATGCAGGCTCATCACTGACCTTAAGGGCCGCTCGCACCTTCAGCGCCGTCGCGTGACCGAGCCGCGTGATCAGCATGTCACTCACCCGTTTCGCGCCTCAGTCAAAACAGATCGTGCCTTGAAAAACTCTGACCGACGAGCGGCTATGTGATCATCAGAGATAGGGTATGTAGGTACTGTCTTCTGCGAAGAAGTAATGCTTTTTGAAGTTTAAGTGGGAGTATCATTTGCATCAGAAACACTTATGCCGAAATGTTTAGAATATGCTCTTCCACCTTGATCTGTTTAAGCAACCGAAATGGAATAAGTAGATTTGGTTTCATAGTCAGGTCGCAATTTTAAAGATCATTGGCCGCTTGCAGTGAGAAAATTTAAAAGGGAATGGTCCGTACTTTCAACAAGCGCATCAACAAGTCTAATACAACCTGCTGCCCAAAAATGTTTCTGATCGCATATCTTCCTATCATACCTGAAACTTGAAGAGGCGGGTAATAAAACAGTTATCATAAAAGGTAACACTCAGCACTGCTCAGGTGTTAAAATCTGACGACGTCGCCGCTTGCTTTTTCGCCAAATTTTAAAAAATCAGGTTCATCATGCTTATCGAAACCAGCAAAAACAACAATGTCATTCCCCCACCTGCACGAATGAAATCCGTGACACGATACCGAGCTGGGCCCATAATCAGCGCGTTGACTTGGTGCGTTGGTATAAGAAACGAATTAGACGTGGAAATCGCAACCGTCATCGCAAAGATTGCAGGATCACCACCCGCCGCCAACGCAATTGAAACGGCCAGCGGCACCAAAAGCACAGTGGCACCAACATTTGACATCACCAAAGTAAAAACTGTTGCTAAAAGCGCAATCACAACCTGCAAGCCCCAAACTGGCCAGCCCTCAAGTAACAACAAGACCTGATACGCAAGCCACTCAGCAGTACCGGTTGATTGCACCGCTTGGCCCAAGGGCAACAAGCTCGCAAGCAGAAATACCGTATTCCAACTGACTGCAGAATAAGCCTCATCAATCGACAAAACTTTGGTGATAATCATCCCAATAGCCCCAATCAGCAAGGCCAAAGAGAGACGAATGTCCGTAAGCAAAATCAGCCCAAAAGCCACAACAAAGAAAAACAGCGCCCAGCCAACTTTTTGGGGGCGCACCTCTTCCTGCGGGAAATCGGTTGTAACAACCACAAAGTCTCTATCTTTGTTGATACGGGTGAGCGCTTCCCACGTGACATGCACCACCATGATGTCACCGGTCTGCAATGGCTCTATGGAAAGGCGCGTGGCATCATGATCCGCAGTTTGGACATGGCTGAACGTAGTCTCTCCGCGCCGGATCGCCAGCAACGACATCCCATGCACCGCACGCAGCCTGGTTTCGCGCGCAGTTTTGCCAATTAAATCACTATCAGGCGGGATCAGGATTTCAGCAATCCCGGCCTTTGCCGCAGATACGTCTTCGGCGAACACATCGAGCTTTGGCAAAACTGTCACGTCAAATAATGCGCTAAATTCTGAGATCACGCGGTGGCGCCCCAACATGGCCAGACGGCAGGGGCCCTCTATGACTGTATCATTGGGACTGGCCAGCGCGGTCTTTCCTTTGAAATGCGTACCGATCACATAAAGGTTATTGGCCTCGGAAATATCTGCAAGGGTGTGACTGACAAGAAGAGAATGCTCAGGCACTTCGACTTCGACCAAATCGGCTTTTAATCCATAAAGACGCTTGAGATAGCCCTGCGTGGATTGCCCCGACACACCTCCTTGTTCGGCATTTGGTCGCGGCAAGACAAAACGCCCAAAGATTATAAAATACAAAATGCCAGTAAACACCAAAGACACGCCGATCGGGGTAACTGCAAACAACTCGAACGGCACCATTTGCTGTTGGGGCGGCAGATCTTTGTTGGTAGACAGTATGAGATCATTCAACAAAATTAGCGGTGAAGACCCGACCATTGTCATGGTCCCTCCGAGAATAGCGCAAAACCCCATGGGCATCAGCAGGCGGCCCAGACCAATTTCGGTTCTCGCGGAAATTCTACTGACCACAGGCAAGAAAAGTGCGGCAGCCCCAACATTTTGCATAAACGAGGAAATGATCCCAACTGTGGCGCCTATAATTGGCACGATCCGCGCCTCTGTAGCGCCACCAATATTCATAATATAGGCCGCCACTTTGCTCATTAGACCCGTTTTATCCATGCCTGCCCCAATCACCATAACCGCGATTATTGACATCACAGCGTTCGAGGCGAACCCGTCAAATAAGTGGTTGATATCGGCAATGTTGGTGAATCCGGGAATATAGCTGGCCGCACCGAGTAAAACCATCACGATGATTGCCGCTACATCGACGCGAACAATTTCTGATATGAATAAAAACAGGGTTAGAAAAATAAACCCCAGAACCATTACCATTTCGGGATTTAGCGGAATATATTCCATGCGCAGTTGCGGGCCTAGATTTAGAAAATTGAGATTGGGCTTTTGTCATACAAACCTTAAAAAGCGAGTGAGTAAAGACCTTTAATTCGAATGAGCGTATTTTTGGCGACTAACCAATGCGCAGTCACAAACGACAAGTTACCCGCGGGAACGCGATCAGTCCAAAGATACCTTCCGTTCGTCTCTGATGCCGTCTGCTATACAGTTAATCCCAAGCGAGCTGGGCTCAGCCCTTTTATTACATGCAGTGATGAATTTCATATCCAAAGCACAATTTACCCACCCCTGACTGAAAGCGTTCTTCATATAATTTGACTAAGCACCCACGTGTGTTGTGCGTGCAACATCGATGCCCAAGTTATCAAACGTGCTGCAACAACCCTAAAAGTCAGTCATTGGGGCGCCATAACAATGCCTAATATGTAGCGCCTTGAACTTTACAAAACCAATTAGTTGTGCGCGAAGACAAACCAACAATTTCACCCCATGTATGCTGTCTTAAAACCCGCAACAGAGACACCTGTGATTTTTTTATGAGCCGTTTTTATTGGATCTAGGCGAGGACAGACTTTGGGAAATAAAAGCTGACCACCCAGTTGGGGACATCTACAATCTCAGATATACGCAGATCGCCAGCCACAGAGCACAGCATATAGGCATTGACCGCAGACATTTGGGTCGTGGCGCAAATCCAGTCAATCATCTCAGAGACGGCATCACGTGCCGCCACCATCAGATCGTCTCCGACACCCGTTGTGATCCGGTAGCCTTGCCCATCTATGTGGTTGGTTACGGGTCCGGCAGTCTCCAAACGTGGGAAGACAAAACCTGCATTTTTAATGAGTTCGACCATAATCTCAACCTCCATCGGACTTTCAATAGCCGTACCACAAATCTCGCCGTCGCCCTGTGCCGCATGGGTATCTCCAAGTGATAAAAGCCCCCCCTGCACTTCCACTGGCAGATAAAGTGTGGTGCCTGTACAATTGTCGCGTATGTCAAGATTGCCCCCCACTCGGCGCGGCGGCACCACGCTGTGAAGGCCCGGTTCGGCAAGCGCCAAGCCAATTGTACCAACAAAAGGCTTAAGCGCCACCTGCCCCATCGGGGCATACGCCGCAGGTTTGCAAAGACTAATGTCATAATCCCAGATATGCAGCGCAGGGTCGGGAAAATCTTTGGCCAAAAGCCCAAAGCCCGGAATATTGGCTGTCCACCCCCAACCTAACGGATGAAACGCACGGAACGTGACCGCGACAGCGTCTCCAGGTTCAGCACCCTCTATATACACGGGGCCGGTAACCGGGTTGACACGATCAAAATCCAGCGCGGTCAAATCTGTGACCTTTGCCTTAGGGTGCAATTGACCGCCAGATGCATCGATAGTCTCAATCGCAATCGTTTCACCAGGTTTTACAGATAGGGCGGGTTCAATCGTATTGTCCCAACCTAGATGGTGATCATGTTTGTGAATCGTATGATGACACGTCATTTTTCCGTCCTTTTTGTCTCTTACGATGCAACAGATCTTCGATTTCACGATGCCCCATGATGCCATTTGGTAAAAAGGCCATCACTGCAACGATGACCACCCCCAGCAGCAAGCCCGATAAACCCAGCATTTGCGGCAATTTAACTCCAATCAAAACTGGACCCGTTTCCAACCAACGCACCAACTCCAAGCCCATGGTAATCAACAAGGTCCCCAGAACTGCACCGGTGACACTGCGCAGCCCACCCAAGATAAGCATCGCAACGGTCAGAAAGACAAAATTGAAATAAAACGGTCGAGCCGAAATCGTGCCAAGGAAAAACGAATAAGCAATTCCCGCAGTTGCGAAAAAACAGGCACTCATCACCCAGGCAATCAGCCGCACGCGACGCACATCGACCCCGATAGAACGCGCTCCCGCCTCGTCATCGGAACTAGCGCGCAGTTGCAATCCAATCGAACTTTCACGAAACAGGCGCGCGACAAAGATTGCCAAAACGACCAATCCGGTAATATGGGGTAGATCAAATATCTTAGGGATGCCAAAAAAAGCTTGATTGCCTTTGAAAATATCTGTTCGGTGCAAAAATATTGAATGTACGATGACCAATAATGCAATGCTGGTGATGGTCACACCAACGCCACTGAGCCGCACAATTATCAGCCCAGTAGCGAGCCCCATAAGCCCAGTAATCACCAGAGCAATCGTCGCAGACACCAGTGCTGACAGCTCAAAGGCATTCAGACCCCAAGGTGCATCAGGCAAAGAAATCAGCTTCATTGCAGCCGGAGTGACACAAATAGCCGCGATATAGGCTGCAATCCCCATAAAAGCTGCATGGGAAAATCCCGTGATGTTCGCATTACCAGTAAAAACCTGCAGCCCCACAACCACCAGGAGATTGACAAACGTCGCATAAAGAATCCGCGCGTGGTACGTTTCACCCCAAATATAATAGGCCCCAACGATCGCCAAAATCATCAGGCTTAACAGCGCAGAACCCATCAAGCCCTTACGTTGATCCGAATTGAAATACGCCATCATCAGATCTTGTCCCCCTTGTCGCGTGCCGGAGACAGAATGCCGTCAGGACGCCAGATTAGGACCAGCGCCACCAGAGAAAACACGGCCGCCGACGCAAGCCCACCTGCGCTTTGCGGTAAGATGATCAGCATCGTCACCTCGGCAACTCCCAACAGAAAACCACCTAAAACGGCACCAGGTAGACTACCAAACCCACCGATCACACAGGCCACAAACGCAACCAGTACCGGATCAAATCCCATATTGGGCTAGACGCTGCCACGGCGCGCCATAATGAAAATACAAGCCAGCCCTGCCAGCAGTCCGGATATGGCAAAAGCACCTGCGATCACACGGTTTGCACGAAACCCGCATAGGCGCACCATCTCAAAGTCCAAAGCTGCCGCACGCATTGCGATACCAAGAGGCGTCTTCCGTAAAAAGAGCGTCAAAACCACGATGGCAACAAGCGTTGCTAAGGTTTCATAAATTTGCAGCGAAGACACACGGATTGTCCCAATAGTTATGGTTTTATCAAGAAAAATGAACTGGGTCGCGGCAATCGCACGTGGAGAACCAAGCAATAAAAACAGATTCTGAAGGACAATGCTGACCCCAAATGCCGTCAAAAGTCCCGTGGTCAGATCCGCACCTCGCACAGTTCGAAAGGCCACGCGTTCCAGAACCACCGCCGTCAAAACGCAGGCAAACATGACACCGATCATAATAATCCACGGATTGCTAGTCAGCAATGTGGCGGTAATTACCATCGAATAACCACCAAAAGCTACGACCTCGCCGTGGGCGAAATTCACCAGCCCCATAATCGAAAATACAATTGCCAGCCCAAGCGCAATCAGCGCGTATTCTGCGCCAAAACTCAATGCGTTCAAGGTTTGTTGAATGGCATAATCCATCAGACGTAAACTCCAGTCAACTCATTCATCAATTCACTTCCATGTCCAAATTGATCGGTTTGACCGTGTATATAGATGACGCCATTGTTCAAAACATAGACGTAATCCGAGACGCTGACAGCGGCTGCAGCGTTCTGTTCCACCAACAAAATTGTGGTTCCCTGAGCTTTCAGATCGCGGATGATATCGAATATCTTTGAGACAATTTGTGGCGCCAGCCCCAGAGACGGCTCATCCAGTAATAGGATGCGCGGGTTGGACAGCAGAGCGCGGCTGATCGCAAGCATTTGTTGCTCTCCCCCCGAGAGGGTTCCAGCCAGTTGATCGCTGCGCTCTCGCAAAGTGGGAAATTGTACAAACCACTGCTCAATCTTAGCACTGAGTTGGGCCTTACTATTGTACAAGGCGCCCCCCATTAAGAGGTTTTCGCGCACTGACAGATTGGCGAAGACACGCCGGCCTTCCGGCGAAATCGCAAGACCACGCCGACTGCGGTCATCAACTGACATATGTGCAATTTGATCTCCGCCCAAACGGATGGACCCAGTGGCGCGGGCTGTTCCGGTAATCGCCGAAAGCGTCGAGGTTTTACCCGCGCCGTTGGGGCCTAAAAGTGTCACACACTGCCCCTCAGAAACAATCATATCAATGTCATGAACCGCCTGAATGGGTCCATGAAAGACGTTAAGAGAGTTAATTTCAAGCATATAAGTCCTATCATTTGCAGCGCCTTTCCAGAGCAGACCCCGGAAAGGCGCGCAGATACCTAAGGCCAGGATGGCACGTTGGTAGGAATGTTCTGAGACAGTAAGACACGTTGCCCATTTTTAAACCCGATCACCGGAATATCGCGCAAAGCATAGCTTTTGGTATCTTTGAACGAGATTGATGAGACCGACATCACAGGAATACTGTCCGCGGCGCGGATCGCCGCTCGAATTGCCGCCGGTTCCAGCGAACCACTCGCTGTTATGCCATATTCGATGATCTTGATCATATCTCCGCCCAGCGATGGGAATAACCCGTTCACCTCGACCCCGACCGCCGCACATTCGGTTTGAAATTTTTCTATGCGGCTGCCTGGAATGGCAGGAGCCAAGGTGCCAAAAAAGACCCTATCCAAAATTGATGGATCTTGTTCCGCCAATGCGTCCAAAGACGGATCATCAAAGCCGTCAGATCCAACAACCCAAGCCTTAAGCCCCGCCGAGCGCATCTGCCGGATCAAAATACCAATATCTGGCATTGCCCAAGATATATATACCGCATCCGGGGCCGGTTGCAGCGCTTTCAATTCGGCTATTTGTGGACTCCAGTCCATGGTGCCAGCAGTATAATTTAGGCGGGCCTGCAAATTGCCCCCATTCGCCACGATCACCTCCGCGAACCATTCCGGAGTGCGAGCAGACCATGAACCACCCTCGTCAGAAGTGAAAATCGCGATATTCTTGACCCCTTGCGACAGCGCATAATTGGCAGCCGCTGTGGCCGTAAAAGGATCAGGTGCCACATTGGTCAAAAAATTATCGACCAACCCCGTGTGCATTTCTACCTGTGTGCTTTGAGATTGGACCACGGTCACCTCATTTGCAGCCGCAATTTGCGCCACGGGAATCATCGTGTCGGAAAACGGGATCGTACCAAGCGCAACTATGTCGTTGCTAAGAAACCGCTCGGTCAACGAAATCGCAGTCTGTGTATCGGACCCAGTATCTTGGATAAGCAACTCTAAATTTTTACCGCTGATACCCCCAGCGTTATTTATCATCTTAACCATACACTGTGCGCCAGCCACTTCGTTGTAGGGCGCAAAATCACCAGTTAGCGGTACCGCCAGGCCAATTTTTATTGTTTGTTCTGCCTGCACGGCAATTCCCAAAAAACTGAGAATGGTAGCTGTCAAAAATGAAATTGAATATAATTTTACCATAATCTATCCTTCTAGTTTTAATCAGTTTGATTGGCCAAGATAAGCGTTTATTACCTCCCTGTTATTTGTGACATTTTCAGGCAGTCCCGAGGCCAGCAGGCAGCCCATATTCATGACAGTTAACTTTTCACAAGCCGACATGATGAATTTCAGATCGTGATCGATAATGATTATTGCGCAGGGCCGGCGCTTGCGAAGCCAAATCAAATTATCCAGTAATTCAGTGGTCTCTTTGGGGTTCATGCCCGCTGCAGGTTCATCCAGCATCAAAACTTTGGGCTGCAATGCGAGTGCTCGCACAATCTCAAGTCGCCGCATCTGCCCATATGGCAAGCTCTGTGGTGAATCCTCTAGCACATCGCGCAGGTGAAAAAGATCAATCGCATCTTCCACAAGATCAGGATCAACATCCGAACGTTCCGTCAAAGGAATCTCTGCAACCTTAATATTCTGACGTACCGAAAGATTTTTAAATAACCGGAGGTTCTGAAAGGTGCGCGCCACACCCATGCGCGCGCACCTTTCCGCTGGTAAGTTTTCAATATTATGACCATCTACCAAAATTTCACCCTGGCTTGGACTGAGCAACCCCGAAATCAAGTTGAGCATCGTGGTTTTTCCAGCACCGTTCGGACCGATCAAACCGTGAATTTCGTTTCCTGCAACCGTAAAGCTGACACCGTCCACAGCCCTGACCCCGCCAAAATGTTTAACGATATTCCGAACTTCGAGCATATTAGTATACATCCTTGTATCGATCGCATTTCTGGTTCCAGTCAAGTTCCGACAAAACCGCCATCTCACCCCGCTTATTGGCGACATAAAGATCGACAAACTCATCCCCAAACCAGCCACGCACAGCAGCAGAATGGTTGCACCGTCCCAGAGCCTTGTCCAAATTTTGCGGCAGGCGGCAGATGCCTTGCGCTGCAAGCTCGTCCTCTGCAAGAACCGATAAATCCTGCTCGGTCGGCTTTGGTGGCTCTATCCGGTCTTTAACTCCTTGCGTGCCTGCGAATACCAAGGCGGCATAAGCCAAATACGGACTGGCAGCTGCATCAACCGACCGCACCTCAAAATTGAACTGGCGGGCAATCTCTTGCGGATTAAGCGTCGAAACTGGGCAAATCCGGACAGAGGCCTCGCGGTCCCGATAACCCAAATTATTATATGCTGCGCTCCAGCGGTTGGGTTGCAGGCGCAAATAGCTAATCTCAGAAGGGGCCAGAAATGCCAGAATTTGATCAAGGTAATGCAGAATACCGCCAATAAAATGTCGGGTCATCTCGCTCATCCCATGGGGGTCAGATGCGTCATGGGTCAGGGGCAGCCCAGCGTCGTTAACAAAACTAAAATGTATATGCACCCCATTGCCAATACCGTCAGGATTAAGAATTGGCGAAAAGCTAGGCATGGCCCCGTGACTTGCGATTACATCTTCGGCTAAAAAGCGCAAAATCACCGCGTTATCGGGCGCCATAAGCCCGACCGCGGGTTTGATCGTAACCTCATATTGCGATGGCCCGAATTCTTTCATAAAACTATCTGGCTGACAGGAGGTCTGAGCAAGTGCGGCCAGAAAAGGGCCGGACCAGCCCTTGGCATCCCGAAACCCTTTTGCGCCAAATCCATCGCCGGCGCGTGGAGTGACATTCTTTATCTGGAATTCATGCTCGAAAGCCGCCAATAGCGTCGCACCACAGGCCTTTTTCAATGCATCAATCGCCCGGCGTGCCTGAGACCGCGGACAACAGACCCAAGGGTCGCCAGCCAGGGTACGAATATCACCAAGAGCAAGATCAAAAATGTCTTCTCCCTGACCCAAAGTGAAGCGCATCTCAGCATCGGGTACGAGGGCCAAGTCACCAAAAGCACCCAAAGCGCCATCCGAAAAGGTGTCAAAGCAAGTGATTTGCGCATTGGCCGGTGTCCAACCCAAACCGCTATGGCAGCGTTTCTCCCATTGCGAGATGGGAAAAGACTTGCCCCGCAAAATGCCCGACAGGTCTGACGTTGCCACAAAAACCAATCGATCTGATGTATTCAAGCGTTTATTCTCCATTTACCTGTGCAAGCAGATCCCAAGCATAAAACCTTCCGCGTGGGTCATCCCCATCGTGGTCAGACTGCGGATGACCCGCGCCACAAGAAAGGAAACTGTCAGACCTGCGCTTGTTGGACCTGACATGCGACGCAAACGACAAAATTCGCTGCGCACAGCCCTTGGTTTTAACCAGATTAATATAACGACATTCGGCGGAAACGAACGGCTCTGTTCGCCGGTCTGTAAGGGATAAACTATTCACATCAATGCCCCGCAAAATCACGGGCTTTCATTTTTAAAGTTAAAAACTGTTGTCAATATTCAGCACGTGAAATACGTCTTGCAGATAAGGTATAAAATTTATTCGAAACGCCCATTGCTCCAAAAACAGGATTACGTAGAGATTATCGTGACACAGACAAAAGGCAACAGACAACATGACAACCTGTTGGTGGCAGGCAGCGATTTAGATCCCGTTTTAGTAAAAAATCCGCGATCAACAGCCTCTGTTGCGATTATTTGTGAACATGCTGGTCAAAATATTCCGATTGGTCTCAATAATTTAGGATTGTCCCAAGCGGAACGCGATCTTCATATTGCCTATGATATCGGCGCAGGAAAGGTTGCCACATTATTATCGGAAAAGTTGCAGTGCGCGCTTATTTTGCAACGCTATAGTCGGCTGGTGATCGATTGCAACCGCGCGCCGGGAAGCGCACAGTCGATCCCAAGCGTCAGCGATTCCGTTGGCATCCCACAAAATGTCCACATATCCCCAACCGACCGCAGGGCACGGGAAAGCGCAATTTTCGACCCCTACGCGAAAGAATGTCAGGCGCGTATATCTCAAAACCATATTCGTTTCGCATTTTCAATTCACAGCTTTACGCCAAAACTTGGCGATACAGACCGGCCTTGGGATATCGGATTTTTACACCGCCACAGCCACAGCCAAGGCGACCAGTTGGTCAGGCTTGCAAAACACCTCTGGCCCAATCTGACAATTGGCGAAAATCAGCCCTACATGATCGAGGATGCGACCGACTGGTTTATTCCCGTCTGTGCAGAACCGCGCGCCCTGCCACACAGTTTGATCGAAATTCGCAACGACCACTTGTTAAATGATCGCGGGTGCCACGATTGGGCCGAGCGGTTGTTTATTTTATTGTCCACATTCATCGAGGACCACAATGACCATGACCCGTAATCTCCCCCTTGTTACGGCACAGTCGGCCCTCTTGTTCATTGATGTGCAAAATTTCAGTGCGCACCGGCAGGGCGCCGAATTCGCCAGCCTGTCGCAAGAGGCATGTGAGCAGACATATGGCTGGTACTTCGCGCAATTGGAAAGCCGGGTCATTCCCAATATGCAGGTCCTGCAAACCGCGTGCCGCCAAGCCGGGATCGAAGTGATCTATACGACAATAGAAAGCCTAACATTGGACGGTCGGGACCGGTCGCTTGATTACAAGATCACCGGATTTCATGTGGCCAAAGGGGCATGGGACGGGCGGGTCATCGACCAAATTGCCCCACAGGGCGATGAAATTGTGCTCGCCAAAACCTCTTCTTCCGTCTTTATCTCAACCAATATAGACTATGTGCTGCGCAATTTAGGCGTCAAACAATTGGTGATCAGCGGCCTGATCACCGACCAATGTGTGGAAAGCGCCATCCGCGATGCCTGTGATTTGGGCTATCTGGTCACACAGCTCAGCGATGCCTGCCTGACCTATTGCGCCCAGCGACACGATCAGTCCCTGCGCACGGTCCAAGGCTATTGCCGCCAAGTGACAACCCGACAGCTTGTCGCAGAAATTGAAACCATCCGGCCCTGAGGCCAAGACCACCAACGGCGGCGCACCACATGCTGCCTTTTCAGCGGTCACCAGTTTCACCCCATCACACGGGCAATAGCCAGTCAAAAAATCCCCACCACCTCCACCACCCCCGCCACCGGCGCGGTGACCGGTTAAATTCAGGTGTATTATAAAGACGCGCTATTAGCGCCCGACTACCCCGCAAATCTGCGCCTTATAATGCACGTCTCATAATG
>Ga0115565_10002787_pt1 | contig 12941 bp, 15 predicted proteins | sample COGITO_mtgs_1105_FD_87199 | JGI IMG/M metagenome (GOLD analysis project Ga0115565, IMG submission 87199) | Pelagic marine microbial communities from North Sea - COGITO_mtgs_110530 | ecosystem: Environmental > Aquatic > Marine > Epipelagic | place: Germany:Helgoland, sampling site Kabeltonne... | reverse complement strand
TTGTTTCCAGGGGTTAGAAGAGTTTGTATCGGTACCACCGGTTGCGGTTAGATTGATACCGCTAACAGATGCGTCAGACCCTGTGTAGGAGAACAGTTTGTATCCACCGTCTACATTGATACCTAAAACATAAAAGGTATCACCATCAGCATCATTGTCACCATACTTACCCCCGCCGCCAGGAATATTTACTCCTGCACCACGAAAGTTTGCAGTCCAGTCATCATTTCCAGAGCTAGCACCAATTGTGATACCAGCACCGTCATCTAAATCTGCACCGAAGTGATAGTAGGTAGGCAACAATGGCGAACCTTGGCGTCCACGAGCAGTGTCGATAAGAACGTTATGATTAGCAATGATGTTGTTGTCCCACTTAGCATAGCTACCTGAAAACAACTTATTGTCGTTTCCACGAGAATCAGCGTATTGGATAGCTTCCAAGTACTCAGTGTCAGAACGAAGAGCGCGTAAACATGCGTCTGGACCGAAGAACAAGTAACCAGGAATTTCTTGGTTAGTGTCTCCACCAGTATTCATAGGCTCACCGCCTTGAGCAATAAGTGCTTGTTTGGCTTCTTGAATCAAATCAACGGAAAAACCAGCGTCAGCTAATACAGCGTCAGAGCCTGGAGAAATTACGTTAGTATTTGCATTCTTGATGCAGCTTTGACGAAGGACATACTGGATCTGATCTTGTTCGGTGCGTGACATCCACTCAGACATGACTTCAGCTGAAAGCTGGTCAATGGTCTTACCTGTGAATCTCATAAGCTTGAGAACTTGAGTCCAGGATACAGCATGACGAACGAGGTCAACTTCAACATTAAATGTTCCGAAGTCGAGCATATCGGTAGCGTTCTTAAGAACCTCTTCACCGCGTACACCTTGTCCGCGAATAGGAGCAACAGTGGTGAAAGTCACCTTGTCAGATCCGCCTGCGCTAAGATCGCGTTTTTCAGCAATAGGACTACCGCTTCCTTCGGCTCCGATGAACTTTGCGAATACGTTTTTTTCCCGAGCGTCCCGAGAAACAAGCTCGGACCATAGGCGTGAACGTAAATCAGAGTTTGGACCGTTAAGTAGAGTCTGGTAGGATGTAATGTTTCCTTTAACTAAATCAACATTGCCGGCGCTTTGGCCTGCAGTGATTGGGTTTGGGACAGCTGGAATATTTTTAATAGCCATTTTTATAATTATTTAAGATTAGTTTGGGTGTTATCTTAAAGGCTGTGCTCCTCCTGGTGCTCCTAACATTGAGTACAAATCTGTTTTACCAATGTTAGGCAAGTCTTGCAGCAAACCTTCTCGAGTAACGGATGAGTTTACAGGTTGTGCGGCAGTTCCAGTTGTCAAAACTCTAGCTTGGGTTCCCATCTGTGGAGCCTGTTGTTGCGGTGCTTCAGGCACATGTGCCTGTTGCGGTGCTTCATTTGGCGGGTTAAAAGATGCAAACTCACTAGCTATAAGTTCTGGCCACCTAGGTGACTCAAAAACTGCAGCGTAGTCGGAATCCGTTTGAGCTTTTGAAACGTAGTCGTCGAACTGCTTGCGGTATACGCTTTCTTTATTCTGCAGTTCTGGATAACGTTCATAAACTCGGTCACGGCTACTCATCGCTTTTGTGCGATGAGATTGATACACTTGTTGCTCCCGATCTCGTTCTATTTGTTGCTTGTTGAGAGTTAGATTTTGCAAATGAAGCTCTTTCTTCATGATTTCCCGTTGCAGTCTTAATGCTTCGGAAGTCTCAAGATCTTCAGCTGCTTTCTCTACCTGTCCCTCAAGCTCTAAAATAGAAGCTCGAACTTCGTCAGATTGTGCATCTAAACCACTGACTGGGTCGGGCTCGGACGCCTCGACTGCCTGTGTGGGTAAATTATTGGAAGCTGTAGATTCAGGTGTTTGTACATATATGATCCTCGAAGCATCGGCAAAAGAACCGTTAAAACCTTCGGATCTATAAAGATCAATAACTTGTTGGTCTAACTCGTTACGTGGGCGAACCCTTCGTTTTGCGAGATGTTGCTCATTTTCTTGTCCCTCTTCGACCTGTGGCTCTTGGCCTTCGACCTGTGGCTGTTGTTCTTCGGCTACTGTTTCCGGGATTGAATCCTCGGTCTCAGGCTGAACATCAGCTGCTGGCTGATCTGACATTACACCTAATGCATTTCGAATATCATCCGTAGATGTGTTCTCAACGCTAAACTGTTCCTCTACTTGCGGGGAATCAACCTCCGCGATGTCTGTTTCCATAACGCGAAGATAACGGTTAACTTACAAAAAGTTAACCGGTTGTATAGCGGTTACTTACCCTTAGGTTTGTTCCCGTACGTTCCAAATTTTTTAGGAGCTAACGCACATTTCTTGTTTTTAGCACACTCTTTCGGTTGTGGGCACTTCTTACAGGGTTTGAACTGTTTATTCTTTTCCATTTTTATATAGTAGTACGAGTTTCCAGATTAGATAGGTACAGGTCAGAATACCTGCACATAAAGCCACAACCTCATTAAATTGTCCGAGTGAATAGGTTAAACCCGTACCCGCGGCTCCGACTATTATTGTTACATCATTCATCTTCTAGGGGATGGTCCAAAATAAAATCCCAATATCCCGCAGAGCGCTGTCTGGCCCATATAGGCGAGGTGTCCACTAGAGAGGTGGAGGGGCTCTTGACTTGCTGGGTAGGACAACAATCCGAAGATCCATTCAGTCCTACCTTCTCCACTTGCGTTTGTGATGGAGAGAAATTCTGCTTGTGGGAAAACGGTACAGAGCAAGACGCACAGGCAAAGAGTACCAACGCCCATAAAAGCGATAATCCTACGACTAACAGAAACATATTCCCCATTACCTTGTTTAACCAAGCTATCTTGGAGTCGAAGAAAATTGTCATTCGCACGAGTTTCTCTCGCAAGCTCAAGCTCATGTTTTTGCCTTTTACCCTCGAATACAAAACCAAAAACACCCTTGAGCATAGCCCCCATAGCCGTTGAGCCACCGCCAGTAAGTAACATGAGAAGTATCTCACCCATCTCACTCTGTCAGACCGCTGCCCACAGTGTCACGCAGTCTGTCTAACTCCTTTTCGAGGTACTTCAACCGCTCAAATTGCTGGTGGTCTGAGGTAATAGGTGCGTCCTGCATCTCAACTAAATGGTCAAGATCAGCTTTGGCTTGCTCTGCGAATTTTTCGATGTGCATCATGCGAGCTGAAAGATCCCCTAATAGTGTTCCTTCGTGTTGAACCCTATCTAATCCATTATCGAGAGTTGCGAGTTTATTCCAGATAACGCTGTACCCCCATACTACTGTGCCTACTACCCCTATAACCTTCGCCATAAAAGCTAGATTTGCTTTTACCTGAGTCTGCTCACCAAGTTCTGAGGCCATGTATATAACTTATAGTTTGTTGCTTTTTTGTCTACCGGTGGTGGCTATAGTAATCCAGGTATGAGCTTGGAATTGTTGTTAATTGAAACGATTTTAGGATTGTTATTAATTACCTGCTCCATCTGTGGTTGGATATTAGCAACTAATGCTCCTGTGTCTAATGTGAGTGGTTTATCGCCATCCACGGCATACAGAACAGATGCTCCATCTTTCCTAAATATTCTACCACCCGATATATTTACTGCTACTGTTCCGATATTTTGAATTTTAATATCCGCAATAGCTTGGTCGATTTGGTAGTTACTACCATCAATAGCGCGTACTACATTAAACCATTTATCCACTCCGTCTGCCGTGGTCTGTTGATACACGATATATGCATAGATTTCTTGTACGCTTGCACCTCCATCCGACTCACTAAGGTCTACTCCCATAGGAGTGTGTGTGAAGTCTGCCGTCCAGGTACTGAATGAACTGCCATCTATTGCATTGGTATTGTAGACAGTGTCTTCTTGTTGGTCTATTGAGAAGTTAAGTCCGGTGGTTGTGGCAACGCCTGTTGTCACCAGGGGAATCATAGCTTCAGCACCAACCACACAGGTAACGCGAAGCCTTACTACATCTCCCACTGCAATCTCAGCTGAGGTGTATGTTCCGTCTGTGTCTACTAATTCTCCAGCGGTGCCTGAAAGTTTTGTAGTAATAACCTCTGTGTCTTTGGTTACATTGTATAACTGCAATCGTGATGTTGCTTCTATGTTTTTAATTTCCCAAGGAAGAACCGTGGTTGATCCAAATGCACCAATGACTTCCGCTCCATTAGATAGTGTGGTGCTTCCTGAAGTAGCAATATTCCCCACGAAGGTAGTTGCCTTAATGGTGATTGTAGTGCCATTAAACGCAAAGACGTCAGTCGCTTGATCATCCACCACTACATTATATCCTCTGGCATTAATCGTGTTACCATCTCTGGTCACAATGGTCTGGGTTTCCCCTGCGTAATTATCCACTAAGTATGCTTTTGCCCTGTTGTAGAATTTCTGAGGTGTGTCTATTTTTTGGTAAGCATCCGTAGTTACTTTTGTGTCATCAGTTATTGCTGAATCATCTACCAAAACAACATCATGCACTAGTGGAGAACCATCATTCCTGTCCTCTATTTTGAAAGTGCGAGATGTTGGCAATCTGTCATATGAAATGAACCCGCGAATGTAGTTATTTGCTACGGTAAAAAATGTGCCTGTGGTTTGTGGGTCATCATTTGCATCGTAGGTAATAACATCTGTTGTGGTGGTAGCATTATGCTCGTATTTGTACTGAAGCAATTCTTCATCCACTCCACTTGTTAGCCCATCAATAATGACATCATTATTGTCTGTATTTTTCAGATAGCACTTAACTTGTGTGGCACTTAAAGTTGTCGCATCCAGTGGTGCTGATCGGTAGGTTCTTAAAAACTGCAAGTAACCACGCTGGGAGTTTTTTGTATCCTCTGATCTTAATAACCGACCCTTTGCGTCTATGACTTTGATAATAACATTATTGTCAGTTAGGTTGGCTTGACCGAATAATGAAACATTGTCAGCTTTTAGCTTTCTGAATATTGTTGTTTTGTTATGAAACTGAGATACGACAGTGTAAACTATTAGATGCCGACTGCTTAATGGGTTAGGATAGCCCCTGTCTTTAAGTGTTAAGTCATTAATGGTTAACGCTGGATCCATAATCTCAAAAGCACCCCCACCTCCACTTTGATCAACTATGAATGAATTAAATGTGCCACTATAATAATGGTTTGCCTTATTTTCACTTGTGCCTCCATTATTTCGGATGAAGTAGCACGGTGAACCATCTTCACTGAAATCAAAAGTTGGATTTGTTCCTCTTGAAACATCAAAGTCAGATGACCCTCGACCATTCCCACTTGAACCATGATCAATTATAAACTTGCATCCTTTGAAGACAGGGGCAGTTGAACTATTTGAGATGAATCGTTTATTGTTAGGAGAAGAGGCTGAATCTATTTCTTCCACGAATTTACAATTAGTGAAAGTGGTTGTGCATCCGCTATCAAATTTTAATAAGCCTCCGCTTTTTTGAACAAAAGTTGCGTACTCTAAATCGTCTATTCCGCTACCTACGGAAACTTCCGCAGTCACCTCATACTCAAACGCATTTACTTTCGCGACCCCTGGTATTGATTCTATCCCTGCCATTATGCGTAATCCTTTGTGATTGATGAGACATTACCGTCCCCATCGTATGCTATTGTTTGTAAAAGTGTAATCGCGTTATCAGCGTCCTTGGTCTGAACCTGTGTGAGATTTCCGTTTATATAGGTAAACTCTTTAGTGCTGATTAAAGGCCCTCCATAAGAGGTATACTTAATCTGGCTAGTCAATAAACCCTCTGTGAAAGTATTTTCCACAAAGGAGTCAGTCGGAGTAGACGGAGATATAGCATTAATCTGAGAGGTTAATGCGTTTTTAACATTCTCAAGATTTGTAGCTGATTCATCGAACTCGCCTCTTACAAACTGCCCTACTTTGTACAGCTCTGATGTATCTCCGGACATGCTATCCTTCCAACTCCTCCTCAGGCTCTGGAACTACATAATCGACGACCTTAACGGTATCAATAAGTGAACTAACATCATGGTTCCCACTCAATGAGACAAGGAATCCATATCCTTCATTGTACTCAATCACCTCAGAGTAGGACTTTACCCTACCCTTTGGTAATTCAAAGTGAGTAGATAAAGTATCGTGTACTTCCTCTACTTTTGCTTTATCTGTATCTAGGTATATTTTCACCAAGTAAATCCCCACTTATTTGCCATATACTCACCAGCAGTCTTATAATCTGAATCACTTAAAGACTCGCTCCAAAATATAATTTCTCCAATTTCTCCACGCATTGGGTAACCCGCGTGGGTTACATTCTTGCCCACGTAAAGCCCACCTAAGTCATAGTCTCTGGTGGATGCAGTAGTTGCTCTGTAATACTCACCGTTAGTGCTATTTTTCTGACTACCAAGACTAGTAACCACCCTCCAAGATACATCCTGCCTATTAGAGTTTGCATTGATTGACCCACGAGCAGTGAATAGTGTACACTCTCCATCGTCCCCCTCATATCTATTCATGAAGGTAGGATTGATACCAAGACCATTAAAAGTGGTATACCAATACTTACTGGTATTACTGTCTTTTCTTGAGGTTATACTAGTTGAAGCATACTGACCAGTAATTGCAGAATAATTGCCCGCCGAATCATAGTGTACGCTATCGGCAGTACCATCTGCATTTTTTGGCTGAGGGGTTTGCCTAACTACAAGCATTACAGTCATTCCACTCGCATATACCCGATTCCTATTCATCTCAATGGAAGGCTCTAAATACTGAGTGCCATTAAATTGTAAAACAGGCAGGTTATTTATACGAGCATCTCCAGTAGGTAAAACCAATGGAAGTGTACCAGAGTCTGATACCATAGTTGGTTGCTGTAGGGCAGTAGATGCCTCAACAAAGGTATCGCTAACTAAGTCTTTAATCTTCGCAACTGAACCTCCATTGGTTACGGGCAATCCATTTGAATCTAAACAGGTACTTGTTTGAGATATATCGATATGATTAAAAGGTCTAGCGACTGTGCCTGCACCGAGTTGATATTTTCCAAGATGCTTGGTGGGTGACCAAAATACCCAGTTTGTACCTTCGGATAAAAAGAGCTTTTTAGTATCAGTTGCATACGCCATTTCTCCATCAACAGATGGTGGAGTAGATAGGATATTAGCCTCCGTAGATTTTGTATATGTTGTAAGTGTTGGCATTTTATTAACTTTCTATTTGTGAAAATACTTCATTATCGTATTTGTCTAATCCCGCGTATATTAGTAAGGAAGGGGTTTTGTATTCAGTTGGGTTTAGGCTAGTTTCTAGATACCCATTGGTCGCATCACTCAGGACATTGTTTAAAACAAACCAATTAGGGGAAGTGATTGTAACGGTTTCATTATTATCCCCGCTTACTACAACAGTTGCTCCAGTAGGTAATACATTAGCAAGTAGATTATCAGCAAGGTTTTGAGAACCCTGCCAATCAGAAGTACCCCAATGTACTTGGTCCATATCCACATAATAATCTGCGCCCGTGGAATTTACCGTCAGTCTATGGTATAAAGTCGAGTTGATGTGATTTTCATCATCATCCATACTTGTGATGTAAAAATATGCATTATTTGCGGGGCCAGTAATTGAGCCAGGCACACGAGTATAAGTAGCCTCCTGCACATAATTCGATTTTGGTATGTAAAATAAATCACCAGGCTTCTTATCTTCCACCGCAAGGATTTCATCAAAGGTACCGTAGGTAATATTTATCTCACCAGAATCATCCACGGCCTCTCCGGTACCCGCCGGAGAATACTGCGACCAACCCGATCCCCCATATATAATTATGCGACCAGTATCGGTCTCAAAATACATATTTCCTGTACTAGGTGTTTCAGGACGGGTAGTTGAAGTTGTTGTAAGTAAAGTACTCATGTCTAATCGTTTTCGTATTTAACCCAAGAGGCCCCGTCGTATATGTATAGATCTTCCGTATCTATTCCGTACTGGATAGACACTTCACCTAATTCGTTTGTTGGGGATGATGATAGTATGGTACTGGATAGGTTTACATCGGTACGGTAGATCGAACCTGTTGGCGCATCTCCGCCCGTTGCATATCCAGATAAAAACTCATTATAAGTACCTGAGTCACCTGAGCCTCCACCTCCTCCTCCTCCTCCAGCGAGTTCAATAATAACGTCACCACTTCGACCATATATCTTTTGGTCTGCATAGTTTACAGCTATCTCAAACTCCGCAAGGTCATCAGTACCGGGGACAGCGCCCCCAGTACTAGACCTTTTTGGAAGGATTGTGGCCAATGTTAGGAACCGAAGGAACCTCCATCAACGTTTTGTACCTCTATATTATACCCAAGATCTGTGGATCCAGTTACGTTGAGAGAAGCACCAGTAGATGCTACGGTGGAGTTTGTGTTATCTATGATGTCCCATCCGGTACCGTTGTATACAACTCCGTCATTTGCGTTTACATAGAAAGCAGAGGTGTTGTCAGTTGCGCCCTGTGCGTTAAGGAAACCTTTAGTAGTAACTTTATAATAGTCCCCAGTCTTAACGACTGATGCCAGCACAGTAGGATCAGTGATACTAACTGCATCGGCAGCTTGATTATTACCTCCAACAGTACCTTTGTATGTAAATGCTGAGGTAAGAGCGTTTGTGATTTTGCCATCAACTTGCCCTTCATCAACAAAAGTTGCTACTCCGCTGTCAGGTCCAAGACCCACAAATAGTTTCTTATCTATAAGGTTGGTTGAGATTTCACCTGCATTATCTGGTCCCACCGCATTTGCGACTGAACTCCGTTTAATTTTAATAGTTGCCATTGTATTTTGTAGTTAGTTTTTGAATATTAGGAGAATAGGCCCCCATCTATTTCTGTTTCGAGGGCCGTTACACGACCTGTTAAATTTGTAATATCTTGACCTGAGTCTATATCTAAAATCTCTTGGTCTACATATGCGGTTATGTCTGAAATGGCACCGTCTACATAAGTAGTTAGACTCGTATTTAATCCTGATACCTCATCATTAACATGACTGGTTAATGCGTAATTGGAGAGGTCTACACCATAAGCTACATTGTCGATTACATCTTGTTGAAACTTCTGAAAATCAGACAGCAGAGATGTGACAAAAGCGGTGTACCAAGCACCACTAAAGTCTTCAACCGTGTTGTTCCCTAGGCCGCTATATATCTGAACACTACCGAGACTCATTGTTAGTATCGGTTGTGCTCTTTAAATATACTAGCCCATAGGAAATACTCGACATCTACTTACGTAGTGATCGCAGCAATAGCCCCAGGACCTATGTTAGCTCCACCCGCATTGGTTGAGAAGATACCATAAGTGTAAGTAGTACTGTCGCTAGCGCTTGTATCGATGTGTTCTGTAGCAAGGTCCGAAATATTCCCAGAGCTAGGCCACGAGACTGTATTAATAGGGGTAAGACCTTGTGTAAAGGTAGCCCCCGCTGCAGCATCTATCTCGTAACTATCTGCGGATGAAGTATCTCCGTCAGTGTAGCTGGAAAGAAGGTCACCGTCTTTACGGAATACGCGAATATCATCAATATCAGTAGCACCAGACATCGAGGCGTTACTCCAAGTTATTTTTACATTAGCCATGTTTTAAATATAGTTTATAGGGTTTCAGATTCAACCGGTTGGATTTCGTTTAGCCCTAAATAATTCAGGGTGTTTAACCTTCCGATTTTTAGATTCAATTTTTAAAGTTTTTTCAGCCAAAGCCATCGGGGATACTGTCTCCATCGCGTTAACCACAGCCTTGAGGGCAAGTGTTGTATCGGGTGAGGTGTCAGGGTCGAGCATTCTAGACAAGTAACGAGCTCTTTCTTTTTGAAAGCGTTTTTCAAGATGTATAAATGCGTCATCGACAGTTAATCTTTTTATGTCTGAAAGTTGATCAAATATTACAATATCACTCATTGTTGGTATTGGTTCATGCCTGATGGGTTACTGTTTCCCATACCTGAGGCTGCTGCCGAGACTCCATCTTTGGGCTGAGGGCTTTCGCCTCCGCCCTGAGCAGCATTATCCCCAAGCATTTTAGCAATCTCAGCTTCAGTCTTAGGGTCGGGTGGTGCCTCGCTAGGTAACAACTCATCTGTCTTTTCGAGCCCCATAGCATCAAGAATACGTTTAAGCATCGGACGAATAAACGGACGCATCTCTGGAGGGGATTGGAAGTATCTATCTTGGGTTTGTAATGCAAGATTGGCTTTTTCAATAGCCCGTTGACCTTGGTCCTGAGACAACATGACTCGAACATTTATACCAATATTTCGCACTGCTTCGGGGGACATCACGCCAAAAGCACGAACGTCTCCTTCCATATATTCAAATACTTCTTCCTCATCAATGGTAGCCATTGTGACCTGTACAAGCTTGGTTAAATGCTCCTCGAAGCCTCGAACAATTCGACGCATCCAACGACGACCAATTTTAGATGCTTCGCGAAGGGTAGCTTCCACTCCGGTTGCGGTATTCGCGGGAGCTAATGCCTGGTAATCACCCTGCGCCATATTAGAAACTCCCAGCCATAACTGGACAATTCCAAATACAAAATCTATAAGCTCTTGGGTCTTAATATCAACATTAGGAACTGCTGAAAAATTAATAAAATCATCGATGCTATATTGGTCCTTAAGTTCGAAAATCTTTCCGGCATGGAGTTCAACATCCTCGGGCTCATCCTCTACGGCCTGAGGGTTAACACCTATAATTGGATTAGCAGCAAGTTCATTTCTATAACTTTGAGAATTGAACTGTTTATCTACATACTCTTGGAAAGATCTGATGCGCTCAGGAAGACTGTACCCACACCATTTATTACGCTCTTTCCCGATAGATACTGCGGTATAAGGAACTTTGTTATCAGGAGTTAGTTTCGCAACATATTCATAAAAGATTGGTTTTTCCGTTTCTGTATCTATGAAAACACAAAACTCTTGAGCATCGCCCGTTCCTAAAACATCTCTTTTAATCCAACACTCTACTAAAGGAATCATTGGATTCTTATCTGAATCAAAGTCTAGATTCTCTTTACGATCCTTGTTTTCTTCAATGTCTGATCTTGGATTCCCGTCCTTTTTAATCATTTTGATATAGTCGGCAAAACTACACCACTCCCGTTCTAGGAACATTTCTCGAACCCAGTTAAGGTCTTTGTCGTATACCTCTATAAGTATATCTGCCTCGTCCACAGATTCTGCAGTCGACGGACATAGAAAACGGTCTGAGTCTATGACCTCCGACCTAGGACCTTTGTACCTGACCTGTTGGGTCGGAACCCCTTGGGGCAAAGGTCTAAATTCGTGAACCCCAGGTATCATTTGAAAACTTGGGTCGTTAGCTAACCTTAGCTCAGTCTCACCCGATAGTGGGTTCATCTCAGGTATAAATTGAGATTCTCCTTCAATGATTGGTCCCTCGCCTGGAATTTCTTCAAACTCACCAAGCTCTCTATTAAATAGAGCTGTGCGCTCATAATCGTACCACGTTGATATGTCTTCCTTATACGTAGACTTTAAAATAAGCGCACGTTGTATAAACAAATGTAAATAGGACTCTTCTAGACGTTCGCGAGTTTTCCCCTGGTCTTCAATCTTCCAATTAAAATACTTGTCGAAACTTTCAGCAGTTTCCTCATCTCCTGCTGATTGAGCTTCAAATTTAAAATAAGGGCTGGTTCCTGTAATCTCATCTTCCGCTCTTGCCATGAAGTGATCCACGATAAGAGAGGTCATAGGTACTGAAAGATTAGAGTTTGAGAATATACTGTCGTACCCCACCCTGTCAGACCTATCGTTATGGTACGTTGACCACGAAGTCTTATCGCCCTCTATACGCTCCCTGTTGTCTTCCTTTAACTGTCGGTATCGTTCTAACGCGTACTCTACTAACTTTTCTTCTGACTCTTTGGTCAGTTTTAAATTACTTTCTTTCATCTAGTATATACCTACAGATTGTCCTTTTTTAATAACATCAACATAGGCACTATGCTCGATCCTATCTAGTTTCGCAATGCGTTGCAACTTAGTGGTAGGTTGTATTTTAGAATTTATAATCTGTGTTTTGATTTTTCGGTTACGAGACTTAACGGTATCAGCTCTTTTTACTAATCCGGATAGGGCTAATATATCTTTAAATCTTTCTTTCTGCACCTTTCCTTCTTTTGGATCTATCGCAGACACTTGCTTAACGGCAGACTCTGCGTTTTTAACCATAAGTCTATACTTGTAGAAACTATTTTTCATCGCACCATCTGAAGTAGAAGCTCTGTAGAATCGATTCAAAATAGGTATTTGATTCTTCCAAGCTTCTCCCGTTGGATCGTCGTAGTTTTCGGTGTTCATACCGTAAGTACCGCCGAAGATACTATTTATGAGTTGACCAGGTCCGCCAAGCCAACCCGTAAATAAGTGTTCAAGCTGACTTCCTGAAAAGTTCCAATCAACATCAGTTAAGTTGTCCGCAGGATCGTCGCCAAACATACCTCGGAGAGAACCCCTTATATTATCGTCACCTCCGGTAAAACTGTTAATCGTCTCAGACAAGTCAGTCCAATGTTTTTGAGTACGTTTAGGATCAGACTTAAAAGCAGGAGACTCCTTGCCCCAATCTTGGTCCTCTTTTCGTATAGGTAGACCCATGAAGTTTTTATTTGAACTTAACTCAGCAACTGGTTGAAAAGCACTGGGGATATACGCGGTACTTAAGCTAGCACCTCCCATTGGGTTGGCCGTATTCATAAATGAATTCAACACATTGAAAGCACCGTTCATTGGATCTGTACCTCCACGAGGTTCGTCACCTGCATATCTGGCAAACATATCAGCTGCATACTGGCCAATAGACCAAAACACATTGTAACCTAAAGGTAAGGGGAAATGAT
>Ga0115565_10002778_pt1 | contig 12967 bp, 8 predicted proteins | sample COGITO_mtgs_1105_FD_87199 | JGI IMG/M metagenome (GOLD analysis project Ga0115565, IMG submission 87199) | Pelagic marine microbial communities from North Sea - COGITO_mtgs_110530 | ecosystem: Environmental > Aquatic > Marine > Epipelagic | place: Germany:Helgoland, sampling site Kabeltonne... | reverse complement strand
GCGCAAAACGCTCCATCAAGATAAGCATTAAAACCCCTAATCCCATCAAAAGGGCTGCAGGTAGAAAAAGTGTTTCACCTTCAAAGGCTAGGGGGGAAACATTGCTAAAAACTTCTTTTCCATGAATGAGTTGAAGTGTCTTCCATGGCCATATTTTTGGGAGAGCACCGATCATGAAACCTATGAGTAAACAAAGTGTTTCTTGTTTTTTATGGGCGAATAGCCAACTAAGGACTCGTGAAAACAATTTTAAGCCGGTAATGATCCCCAATCCAATGACGGCTACTTTGGTATAAATGCTCTGGAAGCTTTGCAAGTCAAAATCGACCAGAACAGCAACAGCTCCTTTTACTGTTTGCAGTACTTCTTCATACACGCCCAATAAAATAAACAGAAAAGCGCCAGAAATACCCGGAAGAATCATGGCAATAATGGCTATGGTACTGCTGAAAAAAAGATAGAGTAAATTGGTCGATTCTACCGAAGGGCTAAGTCGTGTTATGCCATAGGCAATCAAAAAACCAATGAGTAATAAGAAATAATGAAGCCCTTTTCGTTTTTCCACTTGCTTGATGAGTATAAAGATACTTGCTAGTATGAGTCCAAAGAAAAACGACCAAATTAAAATGGGATAAAACTCAATTAGATAGGTGATTCCAGAGGACAAGAAAAGAATTCCACTGCTCACGCCTAAGAAAAGAGGAAGTAAAAACGCACCATTGATTGCTCGCCAAAAAGGCAACACTCCTCCCTTCTTTAAAAGATTCAATTTTTTAAAGCTAAGGCCATTGATGCTGTAAATCAATTCTTCATAAATCCCGGTAATCAAGGCCATGGTCCCACCCGAAACACCCGGAACTATGTCTGCAGCTCCCATTAGCAGGCCTTTAAAATAAAGCTGAATGTATTTTTCCTTCATGTTTTGGGGGGTGAAAGGTTTATATCAATTTCGCCATTTGCGGAAAGAGTTCTTTTAATGCTTGAGGTAAACTTTCTTTTTGAAGACGTATGTTTTGAAGGAAATAATCCATTTCAATGGTTTTACCTTGTTTAAAAGCGGCTCCTGCTAAGCGAAAGTCAATGGTGGTGTCCTCAGGATAGAATTCTTTTGCCTGTTGGCCAATGATTGCTACTTTCTCCCACTCATTCAAGAAAATCAAGGTGTCTAACCAAGCTGTCCAAATGTCCAGTTCGTAGTTCCCAAGTTCAATGGTGTTCTTGAATGCTATTTCAGCCTCTGTATAATGTTTTAACTCTTTGTTTAAGAGGGCACTTCGTTTCCAATAAGAGACGTAGTTCTCGTTGATTTGAAGCGCCTTTTGGCAATAGTAATTTGCCTTGTTTGGATCCTTACGTTGAAGATAGAAATCAACAATTCCAGTCCATGCTTTTTCGTTTGTGGGATCTTCATTGATCCCTTTTTTGTAAAATTGAAGGGCCAATTGATCGTTACCCAATATTTCGTGACAACTAGCAATTTTCACAAAGATGAAAGCTGAAGGATCGTCGAGCTGAAGCGCAATTTCGAAATGTTCTATTGCCTCGTTCAATCGCCCCATTTCTTGAAGCAATTTCCCTTTTTCAATATATGCTCCTGTAAAACGATCTTCGCTGAATATGGCAAATTCAAATGCGCTAAGTGCCGCTTCTTTTTTCCCCAAGTGAAGTTGTTGTTTTCCACTCTCCAACCAGGCAATTTCGTTGTAAGGGTTTTGTTCTAAAACCGTGTTTAAAATGGCAATGGCTTCTTCGGGCTCTTCTAAGTATTCCAGACAATACAAAAGGTTGTAGAGTACTTGGTAGTCACTAGGGTCGGATTCGATGCAACGTTGAAAATATTCTTTTGCTTTTGAATAGTCTTCTAAAACCATATACTCCATTGCCAACAAGCACCAAACTTCTTCAGGCTCGTCCGAGAATTCTAAGGATTTGTATAGGTATTCAATGGCCAGTTTATTTTTTTTGTTTTTGGAAGAGATCGTTGCTTTTTGAATGTATATTTCTTGGTTGTTTGGATCAAGTTCTTCGATTAAAGCCAATAATTGTGTGGCTTCATCATGGCTTCCATCCAAGATGTGGAGTTCAGACTTTAGTAAAAGTAAGTCGGTATGAATGGGATGTTGGTTAATCCCCATTTTCAATGCTTTTTTTGCAAGATTGATTTCACCCGTATCAATATAGAATTGAATGATGGTTTCAAACTCAACTGCGTCGAAAAAGTAGACCTGATTGGTCTTTAGCATTTGTTCGAAACGGGTGACCGGAGCGTCAGAATCTTGTGAAAATTCACGGAACATAATAGTGCGTGTTGATTATAATAAATTTAGGACTAAGTTGATGAATGTGAAAGTACTACAGGGTTTGTTTTTAACAAATTAATTAACAACTAATTACAGTTCGTCCAGGGCTTCTAGGAGTATTTTACAGCCTTTCCGAATCTCCCGCTTGCTAATGTTTAATGGAGGTGACAAGCGAATACCTTTCTTTTCCCACAGTAAAAAGAAGAGGATTAATCCTTTTTCCAAACAGCTAAAAACTACTTTGCTCACTTGTTCAGGGTTTTCTAGGATCGGTGCAAGCATTAGGCCACGTCCATTTATTTGTTTTATTTTTGGATGAACCAAGCATTCTCTAAACAAGGCTTCTTTCGCATCAATTTCTGCCATTAGTTTCTTGTTTATAATGGTTTGTAGGGTTGCCAAACCTGCTGCTGCAATCACCGGATTTCCACCAAAAGTTGTGATATGACCAAGGCTAGGTGAATGTGTTAGAGTCTCCATGTTTTGAGCAGAGCTACAAAACGCACCAATGGGCATTCCTCCCCCTAAGCCTTTGCCAATGACCAAAATGTCTGGTGTAATTCCATAATGTTCAAAGGCAAACAATTTCCCTGTTCGCCCAATTCCAGGCTGAATTTCATCCAGTATAAGGAGCGCACCAACTTCATCACAGCGTTTTTTTACGGCCAGAAGATACTCTTTTGCAGGAAGAATAAATCCGCCTCCACCTTGAATGGTTTCGAGGACAACCCCAGCGGTTTTTGTTGTTATTTTTGTGAGTTCATCAAATGCATTGAATGTGACAAACTCGACTTCTGCTAATAAGGGCCCATAGCCTTCTTTTTGTTGTTCAACACCCAATAAGCTCAACGCACCTTGAGTGCTTCCGTGATAGGCGTTTTTGGCCGCGATAAATCCGCCTCTGCCCGTTACTCGTTTGGCTAATTTCATGGCCCCTTCAATGGCTTCTGTACCCGAATTAGTTAGGTAAGTAACTTCTAGTGATGATGGCAAGTGCTTGGCCAGTAATTTACATAAATCTACCGCCGGTGATTGCGCATATTCACCATAGACCATAACGTGCATGTACCGATTCAATTGTCTTTTCATGGCACGAACAACAGCTGGGTGGCGATGACCCAAACTACAGGCCGATACGCCAGCCACAAAATCAAGGTATTTTTTTCCTTTTTGATCGACGATATAACTACCCTTCGCCCTTTTGATTTCTAATCCTATGGGATAGGGGCTAGTTTTCGCTTGATAGGATAAAAAATCGTCGAGCATCTGTTGTTTTTTTATTGATCCTTTCGGAATAAATCTTCAAGGGTTTCGGGGCGTTCTTCTTTTCGCCATAAAAAACCGTCAAGGGTTCTCAAGTTAGGATCTAAATCTTTACTGGGAAATACATCTCCGTTTGGGCTTATATAAAAGGAGATATCTTCAATTTCATTGTCTTTGAATTTGATGTTTAATGCGCTACAAATTGTTTTATCGATACCCACCAATTCTCCTCCTTCTGAATAAAGATAGTAAAGTACTTGGGTGTTTTTGATCACATCAAGTTCATTTAGTGTTCCATCGAGAAAATCACCATAGAGTTCTTTCCCTACAATTTGGTTATAGCCATTTTCGCTTAAACTGTCTTTTTCGACAATAAATGCATTCCCAAAAATGAACAATGAATCCAGTTTCTTGGTAGCAAAATCTGTTTTCATGTAGATTACTTCTCCACTCATTTGGCTGTCATTAAACCACATAACAGGATTTCGTTTGTTTTTGTCATTAATAGACAAGACCTGATTTTCTTTTCGTGATAGTGGACGTTTATGCAATTCTATTCGACCATTGACTTCATCTAAATACAGAGAATCTGACTTACCTCTCAGATCTTTTTTAAGAATTTTCACCCCATAATACCCCCGTAGAATTCTGGCTTCAGAGGGCCCTGTTCCAATCAGTGTGTCTGCATGTATGTACAAAGAATCATTTTCGATAATGTTTATCGCCAAGGCTTTACGCGTAATAATTGCAGAATCTTTTGCTTTGAATATTTCTGCATAATTCCCTCGGATGATGGATTTGTTGATGGTGTCAGTAATGACAACCTTCATTGTCGCAGAGGCATAATTCCGTTCATTTTCAAAATACAAACTGTCGCCTTCTATGATTTTGTTGTTGTATAAAATCTCAGCATTACGTTTGAAGTAACCTGCCTGCGTAGTGGTGTCATAATAGCCCGATTCACAATAGATGTCATAGTCAATGCCTACTATTTTTGTTGGCCCATAGAGATATGCCTTATTGGTTTCTGTAAAATAATCTAGTTGGGTAGAGGTGACTTTGTATTCTGGATTATCGATGCGAACATTTGAAATAAACCGATACTTTTTGTTCTTCATGAAATATTTTCCACGATTGCTTTTGAGTGTAGTCGCACTATCGATGATTGTTCCGGGTGTTTCATAATAGGCTAAATCTTCAAACCGGTTAAGGAACAGCGTATCAGTTTCCAAGGTCATGTCGGGTTGTTCTAAAAAAACATTTCCCCACGCTTTTGCTTTTCCTGATGTTCCATCATATTCCATGAAATCACTGGTCATACGAATACTATCTCCTTGAGTGAACACGACTTCTCCTTCGGCTTTGAAGGCGTTATTTTTTGGGTAAAAAAAGGATTTGTCAGATTCGATGAGCGCACCTTCATGAAAAAGTTTTACACGAACATCCCCTCGTTTTGTCAAGATGTTTGCACCTTTAAAGTTTGCTTCATCTTTACCAAAAGAGCCTGCTTGTTGAATTTGAACAATGCGTTTCTCTTGTCCAAAGAGTAATCCACTACTGAACAAACAGCAACTTACGACAAGAAGTGAAATGATTCTTTGCACACCAATACGGGTTGTTTTTTTATCTAAAAATTGTCTGCTTTCGATCTGGTCCAACAGAAACAATTTTTATGGGTGTTTCGAGTTCCTTTTCTAAATAGTCAATGTATGCTTTAAAACTGGCTGGGAAATCTGCTTCAGCCGTTAGTTGTGTTAAATCTTCTTCCCATCCAGCCAATTCAGTGTACACAGGACTAACATTCTCTGGCTCGATAGAAAAAGGAAAATGTTCAATTACGCCCTCTGAAGTAGCATAACCAGTACAGACTTTAATGGTTTTAAAGCCAGATAATACATCACCTTTCATCATCATGAGTTGGGTAACACCGTTCACGCGAATGGCGTATTTTAACGCAACTAAATCGATCCAACCACAACGTCGAGCACGTCCTGTCGTTGCACCAAACTCTTGCCCCACACGCCCCATTGTTTCCCCAGCTTCATCAAATAATTCGGTAGGGAATGGACCGCTTCCTACACGGGTTGTATAGGCTTTAAAAATACCATATACTTCTCCTACTGTGTTGGGAGCAATTCCCAAACCAGTACAAGCTCCAGCGGCAGTAGTTGTAGATGAAGTGACAAAAGGATAGGTTCCAAAATCAACATCTAGCAATGATCCTTGGGCTCCTTCGGCCAATATTTTTTTATTTTCTTTTTGTGCAGTATGTAAAAAGTCTTCACTGTCAATGAGTGGAAGTGCTTTCAATGTTTCTAGACTATCAAAAAAGGTGGTCTCGAGAGCCACAAGATCAAAATCAATTTGACTCTCATAGTGGGAAAGCATTTTTAAGTGCTTGTCGCGGAGGGCTTCATAGCGTACTCTCCAATCTTTCAAAAGAATATCTCCCACGCGAATTCCATTACGACCAGTTTTGTCCATATAGGTTGGTCCAATCCCTTTAAGGGTTGATCCAATCTTCGCCTTTCCTTTTGCTGCCTCAGAGGCTGCATCCAACAATCGGTGTGTAGGAAGTATTAGGTGTGCTTTCTTAGAAACAAATAATTTTTTGGCAAAATCAATGTTAAAAGGCGCAAGTTTATCTAATTCTCCTTTGAAAATGACTGGATCTATCACTACTCCATTCCCAATAATATTGAGCGCAGATGGATGAAAAATTCCAGAGGGAATGGTGTGCAGTACATGCGAGATTCCGTCAAATTTTAGGGTATGTCCAGCATTTGGACCGCCCTGAAATCGTGCGATGATATCGTAATTTTTCGTTAAAACGTCTACAATTTTTCCTTTTCCTTCGTCTCCCCATTGAAGACCGAGCAGTAAGTCAACCGACATATAATTGGTGGTTATTTATGATTCTTTTTTCGTTCCGTAAAAGTATAAAGAATGGTGATGAATATCAACATTAAATACCTCTTCGATTGTTTTTTTTATGGTCTGTATTCTTGGATCACAAAATTCTTTGACCTCTCCTGTATCCGTTAAGATAATGTGGTCGTGTTGGTTGTCGAAAAACGATTTTTCGTATTGAGCTTGGTTCCCAAACTGATGTTTGCGAATTAATCTAGATTCAATCAGTAAATCCACTGTGTTGTAAAGCGTGGCACGACTAACCCTGTAATTTTTATTTTTCATTTTGATGTACAATGATTCTATATCAAAATGTTCTTTGTGTTCGTAAATTTCATGGAGTATGGCAAATCGTTCCGGAGTTTTTCGGTGTTTGTGTTGATCTAAAAATTTGATGAACACATTTTTGACGATTTCTTGTTGGTTTTTTGTTTCAGCCATGGCACTATAAATCTTCGGTAAATGTACAGTTTCTTTTCCTATTGACGTGCTACTTTCTCAATTCCAGTAATTTTTAGTAAACGCTGTTTTAGTTTTTTTAGGGTTTGTTTATTATTGACCCGCATGGTAAGGGTTCCCTTAAATAATTCTTCTTCCGTTTGAAAGTTTATTTTTTTGATATCAACATTCATACTGTTGGAAATCACACGTGTAACTTGATTGACTAATCCTTGCTGATCGATCCCATGTAATACGAGTTCTGCGGTAAATTCTTGTTCACCCGAGTCAATCCACCAAGCAGGAACAATGCGGTAGGCATAATTAGATTGGAGAGATACGGCGTTCGAACAATTGTATTGATGGACCTTTATACCCTCGTTAATGGTGACAAATCCAAATACTTTGTCTCCTGCTATTGGGTTGCAACAGGGAGAGAGTTTGTATTGAAGTTCTTCTCGTTCTTTCCCAAAAACGAGTTTATCGTAGCGGGAAACAAAGCCTTCTCCTTCTGCAATAGATTTTCCTGGTTTAGCCCGCAATCTCTTTTTGAAGAAATTTAAAAAACTGTTGTTGTAAGTTGTTGCAAACTCTTTTAATTTTCGATTATCAACTGTTCCAAGGCCAACCCGATAAAACAGATCTAAACTTGAATTGACTTTAAAATAAAGAACAAGCTGTTGAATGGTTTTTTCGTTGTTCTCGACGCGTAAGTGCTTGAGTTTTCGTCGAAGAATTTCTTTTCCTTCTTCAGCAATCTTATTCTTTTCTTCGTTGAGCGAAGATTTTATTTTATTGCGTGCGCGAGAAGTAATCACATAATCCAACCAGTTCGCAGTTGGTTTAGCATTTTGTGAAGTAATGATTTCAACAGAATCTCCACTTTTTACTGTACGAGACAAGGGAACGAGTTTCCCATTGACACGTGCACCTCGGGTTTTACTTCCTATTTCTGTATGAATGGAATAGGCGAAGTCCAAAGCAGATGAGCCTTGCGGGAGGGATTTTAGTTCTCCTTGTGGCGTAAAGACAAAAATCTCTTCTGCATATAAATTGAGTTTAAAATTTTCCACAAAGTCAATCGCACTAGAATCTTTGGACTCTAACACTTCTTGTAAACGATTTAACCAGCCTTCAATACCGGAGTCTTTTTCATCTCCTTGTTTGTAGCGATAGTGTGCTGCATAGCCTTTCTCCGCAATTTCATGCATACGTTCAGAACGAATCTGAACTTCGATCCATTTGTTGTTTGGCCCCATAACGGTAATATGGAGCGATTCATATCCATTCGATTTGGGGGATGAAATCCAATCACGAAGACGTGTAGGATTTGGTGTAAAATGATCGGTTACAATCGAATAGATTTTCCAGGCTAAGAATTTTTCATCTTTGGGCATGGATTTGTATACAATGCGGATGGCAAATTTGTCAAATACTTGCTCGTAGTTGATGCTTTGCTTTTGCATTTTTTTATGAATCGAATAAATCGATTTGCTTCTTCCTCTAATAAAATAATTCAGGTCTTCTTTGTCCAAAGAAGTTTTTAGGAATTTTGAAAAGGCCTTTATGTACTGAGTCTGTTCTTCTTGACTCTGCTCAATTTTATCTTTGATTGCATCAAAACGATTTGGCTCAGTGTATTTTAAACTGAGGTCTTCCAATTCTGTTTTGATGTTATACATCCCAATTCGGTGGGCTAGTGGAGCATAGATGTACAGGGTTTCGGAAGCAATTTTGACCTGTTTGTATTCTGGCATTGCACCCATGGTTTGCATATTGTGCAAACGATCGGCAATTTTGATGATGATCACCCGGATATCATCGTTTAGAGTCAATAACATTTTACGAAAATTCTCTGCCTGTAAAGAGACGTCCTTGTCTTTTTTAAGGTGGGATATTTTCGTTAATCCATGAACGATTTTTGCCACCGTATTCCCAAAAAGGCGTTCGATGTCGTCAAGGGTATATTCTGTGTCTTCAACAGTGTCGTGTAAAAGTGCTGCAGCAATAGAAGTTGCATCCAAGCCAATTTCAGAAGCAACAATTTTGGCAACGGCAATGGGATGAAAAATATAGGCTTCTCCAGACTTGCGTCGTTGTGTCTTGTGCGCATCTACAGCAGTGTTGAATGCAAGTCTTATGAGCTTTTTATCTACAGCAGATAATTGCAAATAGCTTATTTTCAGTAAGTCTTTGTACTGTTTTGCAATTTCTTTATTTTCTGTTTCCTCATCAATTAACATAAAAGTAAATTACGCAATTCTTTTAAATCCATACCAACAAGACATCTAGTTTCTTTGTCTTCTTGCCTCGGCAAGTAAAATACCTGCTGCGACAGAAACATTCAGGGAGTCATTTTGACCAGCCATTGGAATATAAATTTGTGTTGTTTTCTGTGCTAGCCAGTCGGTGGAGAGGCCAATATCTTCTGTTCCTACGGCAATGGCAGTATTTCCAGTGAAATCTTGGGTGGTGTAAATTTTTGCTTCTTCCGATAGTGCCGCACTGAAGGTGGTTATTTCTTTTTGTTCTAAAAAGGAAATCGTTTCAGCAATAGTTGCTATCCCAATGGGCACGTTAAATAAACAGCCCACACTGGAACGAACCACGTTGGGATTGTAGAGGTCGGTTCTTGGATTGACGAGTAACATTGCATCCACACCAATTGCATCAGCAGTTCGAAGTAATGCGCCAATATTACCGGGTTTTTCAGGCGCTTCAGCAATAAGGACAAAGGCGTTCTTCTCAGGGAGTTCAAGTTGATCAAGTTGATGTTCTTTCATGTGAGCCACCCCAATAAGTGTAGAAGTGTTCTTCCGGTAACAAAGCGTTTCAAATAGAGCTGCATTGACTTCAATACATTCGCAATCTGCGAAAACATCATCGTTAACAATAGTTAAGTTTCCTTCTTTTACAAAAACAGTTTTCAATTGAAAGCCACCGGCAAGTGCATGCCGTAGTTCTTTTTCACCTTCAATACAGAACACCTGTTCTTGCTTTCGTTTTTTTGCTTTTTCCTGAAATGTTTTTAATTCTTTAATGTGTCCATTTTGCGGACTAGAAATAAATTGCATTTTTATTTTCGGCTAAATTTCTCCATGTACCGTTTCCACAATTCTGTTTGATGTGTTTCCAATAAAATAGCTCTCCCCTGAATAAATGCATGACTCAATTGGTTGGTACGCATGTCCAGTGCGTCGCCTATGGCAATAAATAATGTCGCATCTTTTCCTACAGTAAGGCTACCAAGTTTATCTTCAACGCTTAATATTTTAGCTGCGTTGAGGGTAATCATTTGAACAGCTTTCTCTTTGTCAACACCATAGGCTGCAAAAGTACCTGCATAGAACGGAAGGTTTCTAGTATTCATGCGTTCCATACGGCCACTTACATCAATGGTAATGGTCAGACCAGCATCCATTAATAATTTCGCCATTTTAAAAGGAAGTTTTACGTCTTCATCTGCTGTGTTGGGCAAGCGATGTGGGCGAGAAACGATTACTGGAATATCATTCTTTTTTAGAAAAGGAAGAATTAGATGTGCATCATCTCCACCAACCAAAACAATGTTGTTAAGTCCGTGTTTTTGTAAAAAGACAATTCCATCAAGAATTTGTCTTTTCTCTTTAGCGTGAAGATAAACCTGTTGCTTTCCGTTAAAACTTGCTTGAAGAGCAGCATGAGGAAGATGTTTTTTGTCGGTAGCCGTGGTAAATGTTTTGGCTTCTTTTAGATAGGCATCAAGTTCGAGAACTTGCTTGTCATAGTTCTTTTGATCGTACACCAATGGGTCTTCCCCTTTTGTCGGATTTCCTCTTCGATAGGAGCGAGGCCAATAGATGTGCATTCCTTCATCTGTTTTAATTGCGGCATCCTCCCAGTTCCATGCGTCCAGTTGAACCACCGTTGAACTCCCTGCAATCCGTCCTCTAGTTGGAACAATTTGTGCGGTCAAAATTCCATTTGGTCGAAGTGATTCAACCACTTTAGATTCTGCATTGTAGGCAATTATTGTTCTGATATTAGGAAGAAATGTTCCGATCTCATTCAAATCATTGGTCGGGCGAATGGCGTCAATTTCAACCATTCCAACTGTGCTGTTTGTCGCAATAAAACCAGGATAAACATGTTGTCCAGTTGCATCGATTTGGGTTGCATAGTTGTTTGTTATCGATGTAGAAGAACCAATTTCTACAATTTTACCGTTCTCGATTCCAAGAGAGCCATTTTCGATAATTGTTCCATCACCAATGTGGAGGGTCGCCCCTTGAATCAAAATTGATTCACTTTGTATTGGTGCGGGTGTTTGCTGTGCTGTTGCCACAAAACTGAGGTAAAATGCGCTTAATAAATATATTATTTTCTTCATCTCTTATGTGTTAATCTAATGTTTCGCAATGGAATTCACGCGCTTGTTTTTTCGGTGTTTTTTGGGTTGGTGCCCCTCCGTTTTTCGCTTCAACCATTTGTTGAATTAGTTGATTGCGTTCCTGTTGAATTTTTTCAACTTGGGCGGTTGCGCGATCAAGTTCGTAGTAGAAAACACCTTCAATCATTGTCTTTTCTGCCACTGCATAAATTGACATGGGGTGATTGTTCCACAAGACTAAATCGGCAGACTTGCCTACTTTTACACTTCCAACTTGATCGTCGATATGCATTAATTTTGCTGGGTTGAGAGTGACAAATTTCCACGCATCTTCTTCAGAAACACCACCATATTTAACGGCTTTAGCTGCTTCTTGATTTAAACGCCGTGACATTTCAGAGTCATCAGAATTAAAAGCAACCGTGACGCCTTGACTGTGCATGATGGCTCCGTTATAAGGAATAGCATCATTTACTTCAAATTTATATGCCCACCAGTCTGAGAAGGTAGACCCCCCGACACCGTGTTCTTTCATCTTATCGGCTACTTTATAGCCCTCTAAAATATGGGTAAAAGTATTGATGGTTACACCAAAACGTTCTGCAACTTTCATCAACATATTGATTTCACTTTGCACATAGGAGTGACAAGAAATGAATCGTTTTCCTTCAAGTATTTCCACCAAGGTTTCCATTTCAAGGTCATAGCGTGGTGCCAAGGTTTTGGCTTTGGTTTTTCGACCAAGCGTATTGTATTTCTTCCAAGCTGTTTGGTATTCTTTTGCTCGCTGGAAGTAGTCAACAAATACTTGTTCAACACCCATTCGCGTCTGCGGGAAACGGGCATAGCTGGACCAGTTAGATTGTTTTACGTTTTCACCAAGAGCGAACTTGATGAAAGGTGCAGCTCCTTTGTATAAAAGACCATCGGGATCTTCTCCCCAACGTGGTTTAATGATCGCAGAACGTCCTCCAATTGGATTCGCTGACCCGTGTAAAATTTGTAAAGTTGTTACTCCCCCAGAAAGATTGCGGTAGAGATTGATATCATCAGGATTGATGACATCCTCGATGGTTACTTCAGCCGAAGAATTGTGCCCTCCTTCATTGATGCTAGACGCACCGATATGTGAATGCTCGTCAATAACTCCACTGGTGAGGTGTTTTCCGGTAGCGTCAATTTCAATTGCCCCTGGTGCAGTTAGGTTTTGTCCAACGGCTTTGATTTTACCATTTTCTACCCATACATCTGCGTTCTCAAGTATGCCTTCCGCTTCATTGGTCCATACAGTTGCATTTTTAAATAAGGTATTTTGCGCTGTTGGAAGGGAAGAAAAACCAAAGCCATTGTTTGGATAGGTCACTGCGATTGGACTTGGTTGATTACTTTCTTTTTTTGTTTTCTTTTTATCTTTAGTTGCTTCATTAAAATGAGCCATCCATCGAATTGAATTACCGTCAAACGATGTTCCCTCTCCTTCAATGTGATTTGCGTCACTTATTTTAGCTGAAAGTTGCGCATAAGCGTCTTTTGCTTCATTCTGAATTTGTAAACTCATCCAGCCACTTTTATAGGTCGCTTTGGCGGCTAGTTTAATTGAGTCTTTTTTAACAGTAGCAGCTATTTTCGAATCACTGTTTTTAATGACTAAGCTCAATTCTTTTCCATCAAGCATCAAAGTGTATTT
>Ga0115565_10002776_pt1 | contig 12970 bp, 4 predicted proteins | sample COGITO_mtgs_1105_FD_87199 | JGI IMG/M metagenome (GOLD analysis project Ga0115565, IMG submission 87199) | Pelagic marine microbial communities from North Sea - COGITO_mtgs_110530 | ecosystem: Environmental > Aquatic > Marine > Epipelagic | place: Germany:Helgoland, sampling site Kabeltonne... | reverse complement strand
ACACCAAGTTTATTACAAAAAGTTGTTCTAAAACCAGTAAATATACAACCAGCATTTGCTAGAAATATGCCAAAAAATTCCTATTCTTTAATTCAACTTAGTAAAGAACAATTACAGGATATTATACAAAATACACTAAAACCAATACCTACAATAAAAAAAAAACAATATATTCATAGACATCCTGTATTACGGGAACTATTGGAAAAAACACAAATAGTTGTATAAAAATTATACTATTGTATTTTTTTTTGTATTTTTTTTTGTATTTTTTTTGTATTTTGTATATTTTTTACATAATCTACAAATAATCTACAAATATTGTAAAATAATATTTCCTATATCTTTCCAACTTTTTGAATTATACGGAGCACAACCTGCCTTTTGTATTGGGTTTTGTATTGGGTTTTGTATTGGGTTTTGTATTGGGATACTTGCAAAAATAGGAGAATGGTCCGAACCAATGTTTTGAGTAGAAATTATCATTTTTTTCTTATGTACAGGATGTACATCAAAAGATTGTTTTGTTTCTTCGGTATAATAACTATCTAATATATTATCAATCATACCAACATCTTTTTCTGCTTTTCTAACATAAGGGTTACAACAAGATGTTTTCTTTTTTCGTTCTTTTCTTTCTATTGTATTTTGTATAATAAATTCTTTATTATGTTTATTTTTCAATTGGATACTATCTGGACTACTATTATAATCTCCTGCTATAATAATTCTATCACAATCTATTTTTCCTATTTCTTTTTGTAAATCTTCTATATATCCTTTATACACTGTTTTATGATACCCATGTTTTTGATGTCCCATATGTACATTTATAAGAATAATGCGTTGGTCATGAATAGTTAGTTCATGTATCATATATCCTCTATCATCTACATCACGAAATTTTCCTTTTGAAACGAATGTTGATTCAATACTATTATGAATACAAGTAATCAATTTATCAGTTCCTTGATAATGTGAATGTATGGTATAATTAGAAAAATCGATATTATAACTTTGTAATGTTTTTCTATGTAATTCTTGAAATGTAAAAATATGAACTTTATCTACATAATATTGTATAGTTTCTTTTTGTATCGCCCTACTTACACTATCATTTTGCTTGTAATCAATATTCCAAGTATATAAAAACAATTGTTTGGATACATGTAAACCACCTGTTTGGTAATTTCCATCATGAATAACAGTTTCTTTTTCTAGATAATGAACAAAGTCTTGAATAACGTCTTCGGGTCGTTTTTGTATTTCCATTGCTACACGCGTATAATCATTATTATTTCCCATTGTAAGTGTATGGATTAAATAGGAAGAAGCAGACGCTACATCTAATGTCATCTGCCTTTTCTTGTATTCATATTCCATTAACAACTTTCGTAAAGATTGTAATTGAACTTTATACACTTGTAAATTATATACATATTTTGCAGCATCTCCATATTTATTTACTAATTCTTGTTTATCAATTTGATATTTTTTCATAAATAAATCTTCTTTTCTTTTTTCTATTTTCTGTAAAATTTCATTTCTTTTTTTTCGTTGTTCTTCTTCTCTTTCTAATCTTTTTTTCACTTCTGGGTCTTCTATATCAAAATCTGTTCGTAGGATTCCTTTTAATATATTTAATAGAGATGTTTCTTGTTTCTTATCTGTAATAAGTCCTCCACCTGTTTGTAAAGGTTTGGATAAAATAGTTTCACTATCAATAAGATAATCATGTAATTCTTGTTGGGATTTTAGCTTACCAAGTGTCATGGACAAATCTTCTGGTTCATTATCTTTATTCAATAAACCTTCTGCGCGTTTTTCTCCTATATATGGAACAACTTGTATTTTTTGATTTTTAAATATATATAATGCTGTTTGTATAGCTCTTTGTAATTGTGATGTAAGAATATAATCTAATTTTATATTTTTAAAAATATTTATTGTATGAAGTCTTTGTGCTTGCATAATACCGATTGTAGATAATGGTGAATTTTTCTCTATATTACTTTTATCTTTTGCTATGATTCTTCGTATAAGTAATGAATCTGAGGACTTTTTCTCACTTACATATTTTAGTAAATTTGCACAACTTAATCCATGACGAATCCAATATATAGTACATACTCCTTCCCCATATTTAAAACTATTTCCAATATTTTTTTTATCAATTAGCATACCATTACTATAATCATATAATGTGCTTTTTGTCCTAGAACTTCCACTATTATGAATTTCAATAGCCATACCTCTTCGTGAAGCTATTTCTATAATTTTTCGACCATATATATTGGATACATTATAAGAAAAATCTGTATATGGCTTACTCTCTGTATGCTCTCTTCGTTTTGCGGATATATAGGTAGAAACACATTTATAATCATCTTCATAATTACAGTCTCCTGCTGTATGATGTTGCCATAAATACAAACCTATCCAATTAGGATCATTGGTATATTTAATATATTTTTTAAGAGCTCCTCTTACAACATCTTCTTCTAGTTTTGCTATTGCTTTGGGTTCATTATGCCTAAGAAACTTTTGTAGTTCTGATAGAAGAGCAGATTTACTAAATCCAAATGTATCTGCCAAATATACAGATAAATAACCTTTATTTTGTGGAGATTCTAAGATCTTTTTTGTTATTTCTTTAGGAGAATTTGCTTCTTCTAATAAACCTTTCAATCCATCTATTCCCTTAATACGATTATATGTTATATTTTCAAAATCTCCATCTTTACCAATAAATATAAACTGACATTTCATATATACATAATCTTCTATATCTTCATATTGTTCTTTTTTAGAAGGAACTAATTTTCCAAGAACATTCCATATAGCGTGAAATATTATTTCGTTTATTTTTTCCTGAAAATTTGATGGTGCTGCTGGCGGTGGTGGTATTATAGAAAAGTTCATATTCTTATTATCTGAACATACATTAATTAATTGTTGTATAGATTCTTTATTTTTTATTTCTGTATAAAATTTTTCTATTACTGAATCAGTAATAGTGTATGTTCTAATACCATCACATACGTATAAATCATTCTTATTATCTATATATGACCCTGGATACGATTCTTTTATTGTTTCTTTGATATGGTTTAATATTGTATCGTCTAATATTGTATCGTCTATATCTTTTTTCATATCCGATACACTACCGTTAAATGTAATTTTTACATTTAAATTACACATTTTTACAATAAATTGATATAATTCAGATGTCTCTCTTCCAATACCACCATCAACCGAAATAAATCTTGTTGGGAAATATGGATTTTTTTTACATAATTATTGTAAAATATTTCTTGTATTGTATGTTTTTCCAGAAGCACTTGGACCTGCCCCTACTACTAATCTAGGACTTATTCTTGGTGTTTTAGATGTATTAGATGTATTATTTGTATAATATATAAAATTTGGGTCTAAAAGTGTATTATGTATAGGAAAAGAATTCTTTTCTGCTATTTTTTTAATATTTTTAATTTGTTCTTTTATTTTATCGTATGAGTCAGGTTGTGGGAGGTTTGAAATTTCTAAATTTATATCTTTTTTTGTTTCACTAAGAAATGTTACTATTCTATTAATTGTTGGACTATTTGGAGGGGTTGGAGGATTTGGGATACCAGGTACTATGACATTTGTTATTATATGATGAAAGGATTCATTTATAAATGTAAAAGCATTTTGTAATACAATTATTGCTTGTGCTGCTGCTTGTGCTGCTCTTGCTTCTGCTGTTGCTGCTGCTGGTGCTGTTTCTACATCTGCTGCTGCTCTTGCTGCTGCTCTTGCTGCTGTTGCTGCTGTTGCTGCTGTTGCTGCTGCTACTCCTGCTACTCCTGCTACTCCTGCTGCTGCTGCTGCTGCTGCTGCTGCTGCTCTTGCTGCTCTTGCTGCTCTTGCTGCTCTTGCTGCTGCTGCTCTTGCTGCTCTTGCTGCTCTTGCTGCTCTTGCTGCTCTTGCTGCTCTTGCTGCTCTTGCTGCTCTTGCTGCTGCTGGTCTGGCTGCTGCTACTCCTGCTACTCCTGCTGCTGCTGGTCTGGCTGCTGCTGCTGCTCTTGCTGTTGATACTGCTGTTTTTACCAATTTTACAACTTTTTCCAGTTTTATTAATAAAGATGATGTTTTTTCTATAACATCACACATACGTGCTACAGACTGTAGAAAATCTGAATGGGTACCGGCATTCATTGAAGTAATACAATAATTTAAATCCTTTGTGTTGTCATTCATGTTATTTTCAAAATTTTTGATATCTGTCTGCATACTATTTATGATATTTTTTACAGGTTGTGGGACATTTATACCATCCTCCTGGTATGCTATATCATATATACATTTACAAGAAATAAGAAAAGATTTCAGTATGTTAAATATAATGTTTTTTTTTGTTGGTTTATCATAAATTTTATAATAAACTAAATAAACTAAAAATTCAATATTAGAAAACACATCTAAAAGAGCTTCGGATGGGCTTTTTGTATGATAATAATATGTTTTTTGTAAAAATATATTACCTTGATACGAATTCGATGAATTAGATAAACTAGTTTCAATAGGTATATAACATTGTTGTATATATCTTCTTAAAAAGGGTAATGATTTTACTTCTTTCTTAAAACATTCTAAAATTGTCTCTCTAAATCCATCATATACTCTTTCATCTTGTAACATAATTTTTTTTATTTTTCCAGGAGCAGAAAGAACATTTTTACCTTTACTAGTCCATCTAGTAAGGTCAGGCCATTCATCACCTCTTTTTATCAATTCCAATAAATCATCAAATAATTTTTGTTTTTCTTTTTGAAAATAAATATAATCTGTATTATTAGAAATATTATGAAACTTTGTTATATCTATTCCTACAACTTTTTTTTTTTTAAATTTATTTTGTACAAATCCTACACCTTTTTGTAAACCTTTTTTTATATTTCCTAATAATTTTACTCCACCTGTTGTTATTTTTTTTTGTAATATTTTATCTGTTTTTACAGAGCAAACATTTGTTCCATAATATGTTTTATTATTAATTGCTTGTGTTATATTATTTGTATATTTAACTTCATCTATATTTGGATTAAGGACTTGATTATTATATGTATAATGGTCTTTTTCTCTTGGATACAAATATTCATTATCATTATAATATAATGGATTACTTTTTGAGTCAAGCTTTTGAACTATAGGTAATTTTTGAAATATTATCCCATTTTCCACATTTCTGTTATAAAAAGCAACTTGTCTCCATACACCAGTATTTGGTATTTTATATTTCTTTTTTTTTTCCTTGCTCTGCGAAATTCCTGTTATAGAATCTATGGTATCACATATTTTTTGTAAAATATAATTACAGGTTGTGTATTGTTTACCTTCTTTTATAAAAATATTTTTCTGTATAGTTCCTTGGTGAGAAACAGCAGCTATGGTAATATTTGGACTTTCTTTTGGGGAATTGTTTTTTTTCATAATTTCTTGTAATACATACCCAAATTTATTAAAATCAGGTTTTCTAGAAAGTTCCCCACCTTTTGTTGTTTTCATCCAAGAAAATAATGGATTTTCTTTTACCTTTTTTGATATAGATCTAGATTTCTTTTTTTTATTTTTATTAGAAGATTTTGATGATTTTGATGATTTTGATGATTTTGATGATTTTGATGACTTTACTTGTAATGTATTTTTAGTAGATACAGGAAAAAGTGTTTGTAAAAGAGCAGTCATTCCAGATTCTTGTTCTGGTTTTTTTTTGGTCTTTTTAGTCTTATCGAATGTATCTTTCATGTATATTACTATTATTATATAAAAAAATAGGAGATTTCTATCTCTTTATATAAGATAGTATTATATTATAAACTATATATATAAAAGTTTATTTTATTTTATTTTATTTTATTTTTTATGGAAACTCTAATTCACTTAATACATAATAATGATCTGATTGTATTTTTTGTGAAACTTGTATCTTTTTCTTGTTGAGGTCTGTATATTGTAAATCAAATACATCACTAGAAGAGTTCTCCAATGTTACTATCTTTTCATCATTCAATAATGTTAATCCATCAATGTTTTTCTTATTTTTTCCCGTAGCATATTGTAAATATTCATTAAAATCTCCTAATAATATAAATTTTGTGTTTTTGTTTTTATCAACTTTGTAATATGTTTTTTTAATTTTAGTAATAGTGTCTTCTAACGCTTTTACAAACTTATCATTATTATTTTTATTATTTGTATGTGGTAAATGAACATTAATAATACCTAGATATTTTGTTCTGTCTTTTTTATATTGTAATAAAATAGACACAATCCCTCTTCCGCAATTTTTACCATTAAATTTACTATTATTGTTTATTAAATTGACTGGAACTATTTTTCCAGTCAATCTATTTTTATTTTGTTCAGGACAATATGCTATTCTATTATTTTCACTAACTTCCTCAAATAATGTATTATTATACACTATTCCTAAAAAGTTATTACCTGCATCTATAGAAACAATATTATATGTTTTTTTAAATTTGTTTTTATCTTGATCAACAAATATATTTTGTGTTTCATCAAATATTGTTTGGGTTTTTTTAGAAAGTATCAAACTCATTTCTTGGGTACACACAATATCCGGGTTTTGTCTATATATTGCTTCCGATAACTCTTTTCGTATTTTTTTTTGTTCTTCAGGGGATTTTGGGGTTTTTGGGTTTCCGTTTTTATTTTCATATAAGTCAAATTGAATATTCCAATTCATTACACGAATACTATTTTTTGTTGGATTTTTTGCGTTTTTGGAAACTAGATTTTTTTCTTTTTCTTGTAATTCTTGTAATTCTTGTATTTTTGTATATACAATTTGTTTAAGTTCTTTTGTATCTCCTAATAAATTACCTACCTTTTGAATAATTTCTAATTCTGTTTTCATTTTTGTATAAGTTTCATTATCTTGACCACTACTTGTTTTTTGTGGTTTTTTTGCTTTTTTTGGAACACCACTCATTTTGTATGTATATATATATTTATAATATATAAGTTATCTGTATAAAACATATAATATCTTTTTTTTTTCTTTTTATTACTAAAAAAACTTATTTTTTTATATCAAAAACAGTATTATATTTTAATGTATATTCTGTTTTTTTACTGTCTCTTTGTTTTGCAGTATCTTCATTACCATTTGTATTTATATGTGCTAGTGGTTTCCCATTTGTTATTTTATAACGTCTTTTATCTATAATACCAGGAGCTTTTGTGTGAATAATATCAAATAATTCTTTTTGTAAAGTTGCAAATTGTCCTGTAATTAAGAATGAATTATTTTTCCATATTCCATTAAATTCATATTTTCTTTTTCCTTCTTTATATTTTTCTAGTTCTTGTATAATATCGTTTCTTACAGAATCTTCTATTTCAGTATCTGGTGTAATATAACACACAGTAATATGTGGATTAGTAATATTTTTAAATTCTCGAAGTTGTATTTCTACAGAACCACCTTTTATTGTTACTTTTTTATTACTTTGAGTAGAAGGTTGTATTTTTGTAGATTGTGAAGAATTATCTAGTAGCTTTTTAATGTCTGTAAATGTTTTTATAAGATTTTGGACATTTCCTATATTTTGTATTCTTGCTAAATCAAACTGATTTATATGGTCTATATACTTTTGTTTTCTTGTATTAATAATAGTCTGTATTTCTTTTTTTTTTATTTCATCTAATTTTTCAATATCATATTCTTGTAATACCTTTAGTTGTTTTATAAATGTATCTGTAGTTGCTTGGAAATCAGATGTTGGTTGTATTGATTTTTGTAATTCTTTTATTGAATTTTTTACTTCTTCTTTTAATTGTTTTTGGTCATCTAACGGAGATTTTTTTTGTTGTTGTGATTGCGATTGTTGTGATTGTTGTTGTTGTTGTGATTGTTGTTGTTGTGCTTGTTGTTGTTGTTGTAGTAATTGTTGTTGTTTTGCTTGTGATTGTTTTTGTAAAGGTTTGTATATTGTATTTGTGTCATAGCGATTTTTGAATATATTAAGAATAAGACGAACTATTTGTTGAATTACCATATACACTTCATCTTCAATATCTTTTACATTTTCACTTATATTTATACCTTCTTTTACATTTTTACGCATATTTATAACTGTTTCTTGATTTTTTATTACAAGTTGTAGCATAGATTTTGTCATTTGTTCATATTGTATAATTTGATCTATTAGGTTTGGATCAAATATAGCACTTCCACTACCACCACCACCTTGTTGTATCTGTTGTTGTTGTTGTTGTTGTTTTTCATTTTCCATAAATACAAACTGTTTTACTTTTTCAAAAATAGTAGGTAGTATTTTTTCAAATTCTATTTTGTTATCTTCTGTTGTAGGATTAATAAATTCTTGTAATGTTTCTATTAATTCTAATTTTTGTTGTTTTTGTTCTTGTGTTACTTGTGGTAGTAATCCTGGATTACTATTAGTATTATTATTAATAGAGACGAATTTTTTTCTTGTTAATTTTGGTGAAGATGTTGAAGATGATTGTTGTGGTTGAACTTTTTGTGGTTGACCTTTTTGTTGTCCTTGTTGTTGTGAAGATGTTTGTTGTTGTGAAGATGTTGGGGGTGAAGATGTTGGTGGTGAAGATGTTTGTTGTTGTGAAGATGATGATTGTGGAATCGGAAATTGTAAATTTACAATTTCATATCTTGTAGTTTTTTTTGGACATCCAGTATCTTTTATTTCAATTATATTTTGTGTAATATATTTAAAAAAAGGTGGATTTGTTGTATATTGAGTTGTATTAAGATTGTTTTTAATGTTATCATATGAATCTATTGTAGGAGGTGTTGTATCCTCCTTTAAAATACAATAAAATTTTGTTTGATCGGAATATTCAAAAATATCATTATTTTTAAGTAATAAATTTAGTGCTTCTGTTGCATCTTCTTGACATCCTTTACTTAATCTATCCTCAGTATTACCAAAAACCGAAACTCCTGCATATCCATTATCTACTAAAGAATTATTATCAAGCTTAAATAATTTACTATATTTTTTACCTTTTTCTTTAATATTTATAATTACATACTTTATTTTTTTACTATTTAATTTTGTAATAATAGTAGTATCTTCTTTATTATCATAAATAGTATCTAATATATTATCTGAATTTATCTTATTAGTATTAAACGTTTTTAAAAACTCACCATTATTATATTCTAGACCTTCACTTTTTTCTGTACATCCTTTTAGAAAATCATATAATTTCTGTCTATTTTTTTTCATTTTTTCTGTATTTAAATATTCATCTGTTGAAATTAATAATTGTAGTAAAGAATTAAAATAACAACTATTTCCTATATTCTCAATACCATTTCTTTCATCAATATCAATTGTATTGGTAATACTTTCATTTTTATATAAAAATATATATCCATTTTTTATAAGTTCTTTAATATTATTATTACCTGGATTGATTGGGGATTTTCTACTATCATTTAATTTAATCCAATTATTATCTTTATCTTTTACAAGAGTATAATAATGTCCCCTTTCTAAACCCAGACCTTCATGTATAATAACAGCGGTTAAGTTATATTTTTTTTCATATAACTCTAAATCATCTGGTATATCTACTAAAGTATCTATTTTGCTAGCACTAGAGGTATATAAAAATCTTTTTAATGAAAAAATTAAATCATCAGGTGGTGTATAACTATCATCAGGATTTTCTAATTTAATTTGTTTATACAAAGGATATTTTTCATTATTACCATTACGTCCACATTCCACCCCATTCTTTTTACTAAAAAACTCTTCTTTTTGATAATCTTTAAAAATAGAGTCTAAAGTAATCTCTGGTTTTACACTCATTAAATTTGTATTTTATTATAATATAACCAATTATATTATAATATATTTTACACTATTTTATATATTTGTAATACAATTTCTTTTTATAGATTTTGATTTATTTTATCATACTTTTTTGTATATATATTTATATATATTTATATTATTATATTTGTGTAACTGTTTATTTTATTTTATGTTATACTTTCTTATACTTGTTATAGCTTCTTGGATATTATTCTTTTTTGTAGTATATTTTTTTGTATTTTTTGTTCTACTTCATTTATTATTGTATCATAATTTTTATTTTTTATTTTTTTCATTATATCTTTTTTTAATTTAATATTCTTCTACCACCTGCTGCACTAAATCCTGAATTCTCCTCCATATATATAAGTATTATAAAATTTTTTATTAAATTATCTAATCTTGTATTATAATTAATATTATCCCAAGAATCTATATCATATCCAAGATTAACTGTTTTTAAACTTTTTAAGAATAAATCATAACTATTAGTACACGTATGAAAAATGTAAGAATTATTGTTATCATTTGTAAATACATTTATTTCCAAATTTTGTGGAGTTGCATCTTTTCCAGTAATTAATTTAATATATTTTTTAAGAAATTTACTAGATTTAGAAAAAATAAAACAATTTTCAAAATCTTTATTTTTTAATTTGACATTATTATTATCTTTTAATTGGATAGTATTATTATCTTGTACTAATATATGTATATCATAACCAATTTCTTCTGAAATATGCATAATATACTCATTTGCTTTTTGTTCTTCTTCTTGTTGTTGTTGTTGTTGTTGTTGGTGTTCTACTTCTTCTGACTCTACTTCTTCTGACTCTACTTCTTCTTTTTTTTTATTAAATTTTAATAAATCATTATATGGGTATTCTTGTAACTTTATATCATCTGCATCTGTTGTAAGTATACCTGTATTAGAATCATTTTTTTCTTTTATTTTACGTATTGTAATTGTACCTTCATCACTTATATTAATATCTACACATAATCCAAATAAATATTTATTTAATGTATTAATAAAACTTGAATATATTCTAGGATCTTCTTCAGTATGAGGATCATTTATGAAAGTACTAATATTTGCCCCTAAATTATTTTTTTGAATATGAAATATTTTATAAATACTAAATGTAGGATAATTTAATATTGCTTTTAATCTTGATAAATCCACTTGCAATTTCTCATTATCAACACATACTGTTCTAAAATAATATTGTATTTGTTCTATCGTTTTATTATATATAATAGAAAATCCAAAATATAATCCATATACTAAATAATAATACATTTCACTTTTTTGTTTAAGTTGATTAGCATCACCATATTGTTGTTCCATTATTTTTTTTGTTCTAAATTCAAAATTAAAAGGACCATCACCGTCGTCAGGGTCAGGGTCATGGTCATATCCAGAATTACCTGATAAAATTCCTATTATTTTATTATAATCAATTTTAACATCTATATTATCTAAATAATCATAGATAAAATAGTTATTTTTATATAATTTTTCAAATAATGTTTTATCTTCTTTATTCCAACAAATAATATAATGATATAATGATGTTTCGTATAACAACGAAAATAATGTTTTATTATAAGCAACATGATGATATGTTGCTAGTATTACTCCAATCCAAAAAATCATATTTTGATTTTTTATTTGTTCTTCAGTTCCTTCAGGTCTACTAATTCCATAATCACCCGGTATTTTTAATTCATTGTTTTTATATATTTTTGAATTAAAATTATTATTTAATCTTACTTTACTAATATCCTTTGATATATATTTAAAAACTGATATATTATTGTTCTTACTAACTAATTCTTGTTCTAAACCTGAAGCAAAATCTCTAGAAAGACCACCAAGATCAATACCACTTTCTCCCTCAAAATTATAATAGAAAGGTTTTTTAATTTTATTAGTATTATCATTAATAACTGTTAATATCTTATTCACATATCCTTCTGGAAATGAAAATTCATCTGGATTATTTTTATTCCGATTAAAATCTACTATAGTATTATGATTATCTCTATTTAAGCTGATGGCATCTCCTGTGCTGCTTCTATTATTAAATTGATAATATATGTTTATATATTTACAACTATTATTTTCCATATTACATAATTTTATTATTGTATCATTTCTAAAAAACTCATTAATCTTAGTAAATTTTATTTTATTATAATTTCTAAAATGATATATAATATTATAACATAAATATATTGTATTAAATTGTCTATTTACATTATATTCTTCACTTTGTTCATTATACTTTTGTTTATCTATTATATGACCCATTAAACCAATACCAAAATCTGAAGGATTATTATGCATTGCATATATCTTTCTTGTTAATATATTTACATCTAATCCTTTAATATTACGATTAATTAGGAACTTCTCAAGTATTTCTTCATATATTTTAAAACATGTATCTATTAACATCTTATCACTTCTATTATTTTCCAAAAGAATTATATTTTTTTTGAATATATCATACATTCTATCGAAATGACTATTAGCTTTACTAATAACCAAATTCTTTACTTCTTCTAATTTTTGTTTTTCTTGTTCTAGTCGTTCTCGTTCTAGTTGTTCTCGTTCTAGTTGTTCTCGTTCTAGTTGTTCTCGTTGTTCTCGTTGTTCTCGTTGTTGTTGTCGTATTAGTTGATGTCGTTCTCGTCGTTGTTGTAGTTGTTCATCCAATGATAGTTGTTCTGGAGGTGCACCACCTCTTACATTTTTTTTTTCTTCTTCTTCTTGTTCTTCTTCTTTTAAATTTAAACTTGTTATCAAAATTTCATTATATCTATTATTCTTTTCTTCTTCTTCTTGTTGTATAGTTATTAATTCTGAATTTGATATATTTGGTACTTGACCGTCTTCTCGTTGTAGTTGTAGTAGTAGTTGTCGTTGTTGTCGTAGTCGTTGTTCTCGTTCTTCTTGTTCTCGTTGTTCTCGTTGTTGTTCTAGTTGTTGTTGTTGTTGTTGTTGTTGTTGTTGTTGTTGTTGTTGTTGTTGTTGTTGTTGTTGTTGTTGTTGTTGTTGTTGTTGTTGTTGTTGTTGTTGT
>Ga0115565_10002763_pt1 | contig 13008 bp, 12 predicted proteins | sample COGITO_mtgs_1105_FD_87199 | JGI IMG/M metagenome (GOLD analysis project Ga0115565, IMG submission 87199) | Pelagic marine microbial communities from North Sea - COGITO_mtgs_110530 | ecosystem: Environmental > Aquatic > Marine > Epipelagic | place: Germany:Helgoland, sampling site Kabeltonne... | reverse complement strand
GTGATGAAGAAAAAATATATTATGGAACAAGAACATTAGCCACAGGAATTGAGTTTGATGATAAAAACCCATTTGCCGTAAAAAGAATAGTTGCAGAAAGTCCTGTAGATGTAAAAAGCAAGGATATTCAAAAAGGTGATGTTTTAGTTGCTGTTGATGGAGTAGCAGTAGAGAAAACCAAAAATAGGGAATCATATTTTACAAATCCTGATAGTAAGGATGAAATTCAATTGACTTTTTCAAGAAATAATAAAGATTTTGATGTTTACATTCACACCACAAGTTATGGTACTATTAAGAGTTTGATTTATGATGAATGGCAAGATGAAAACCAGAATTATGTGGATGAAAAATCGAAAAATCAGATTGCATATTTTCATATGAAAAATATGGGAAGTGGAGAATTGACCAAATTCTATGAAGATTTAATGAGCGATGAAGCTTATAAAAAAGGTTTAATTTTAGATTTACGTTACAATACTGGTGGAAATGTACACGATGCTGTGTTGAATTTTTTACAACAAAAACAATATTTAAATTGGAAATATAGAGAGGGAAAATTAACAAGTCAATCTAATTTTAATTATGGAAATAAACCAATTGTACTTTTAATTAATGAACAATCTTTGTCTGACGCAGAAATGACAGCAGCAGGTTTTAAGGAATTAGGATTAGGAACTATTGTAGGTACAGAAACTTATAGATGGATTATTTTTACATCAGGCAAATCTTTGGTAGATGGTTCTTTTTACAGATTACCTTCTTGGGGTTGTTATACGTTAGAGGGTGAAGATTTAGAAATGAATGGAGTTGCTCCAGATATTTATATTGGTAAAAACTTTAAAGACAGATTAGATAAAAATACGCCTCAATTGGATAAAGCTATTGAGATTATTATGAAGGAAATTAAGTAGATATTTAGATTTTTTTAATGTCAGACCTGACAGGTTTTTGAAACCTGTCAGGTCTTTTTGGTTAATGAATGAATAAACCTCAAAGGTTTTAAAAACCTTTGAGGTTTATTAAAATTTTTAAAAGATCAATTTTTCTGCCAAATATTTAGCAGTATAAGATTTCTTATTTCTCGCTAATTCTTCTGGAGTTCCTTGAAAAATTAACTCTCCACCATTTTTACCACCTTCTAAACCTAAATCGATAATATAATCTGCACATTTAATTAACTCTATATTATGTTCAATTACAATAATGGAATGTCCTTTTTTAATAAGTTCATTAAATGATTTTAGTAATTTTTTAATATCATGAAAATGTAAACCTGTAGTAGGTTCATCAAAAATAAATAAAGCTTTATCTTTTGTGGTTCCTTTCACTAAAAAAGATGCTAATTTAATTCTTTGTGCTTCTCCACCAGAAAGAGTAGAAGAAGATTGCCCCAAAGTAACATAACCCAAACCAACATCTTGCAAAGGCTTTAATTTTTTGGCTATTTTGGTGACTAAATTTTCAGAGAAAAATGCAACAGCATCATCAATGGTTAAATTTAAAATATCGTCGATCGATTTTCCATCAAATTTTACTTCTAAAACTTCTTTTTTGAAACGTTTTCCATTACAAACATCACACTCCAAATGCACATCTGCCATAAATTGCATTTCAATGGTGACTTCGCCTTCTCCTTTGCAAGTTTCACAGCGTCCACCTTCTACATTAAAAGAAAAATGTTTGGGTTTGTAGTTTCTTACTTTTGATAATTTCTCATTGGAATATAAAGCTCTAATATCATCATAAGCCTTAATATACGTAACAGGATTTGAACGTGAAGAACGCCCAATTGGATTTTGATCAATAAATTCTACATGCTTTATATTGTCAAAATTACCTTTTATTTCTGTGTGTTGTCCAATTTTATCTCCATAACCATGTAGCTTTTTTTGCATGGATGGATATAAAATTTTCTTTACTAACGTACTTTTTCCTGAACCAGAAACTCCAGTAATAACCGTTAAACAATCCAAAGGAAACGTAACATCTACATTCTGTAAATTATGCTCTCTTGCACCAATAATCTGAATATTATTTTTTGATGTTCTACGTTTTGTAGGCACTTCAATCTTTAACTCTTCATTTAAATACTTAGCAGTTAACGATTCTGATTTTAAGATTTCTTCGAAATTTCCTTCAGCAACTACATTTCCGCCAAAAGTTCCTGCTTCTGGGCCAATGTCAATAATATAATCGGCTTCTTTCATAATATCTTCATCATGCTCAACAACTACAACTGTGTTGCCTAAATCTCGCAAATCTTTTAAAACGCCAATTAAACGTTCTGTATCTTTTGGATGCAAACCAATACTGGGCTCATCTAAAATATACATAGAACCAACCAAAGAACTTCCTAAAGAAGTTGCTAAATTTATACGTTGACTTTCACCACCAGAAAGTGTGTTTGAAGTTCTGTTGATAGTTAAATAATTTAAACCAACATCCGTTAAAAATTTTAAGCGATTGTTAATTTCCGTCAATAAACGTTTTGCTATTTTCTCATCATATTTATCTAATGTGATGTTTTTAAAGAAAACAGCCAGTTCATCTAAAGGCAGTGAAACTAAATCAGAAATCGTTTTTTCGTTTATTTTTACATAATTGGTTTCTGGTCGTAAACGTTTGCCATGACAAGTTGTACATTTTGTTTTTCCTCGATAACGAGATAACATTACTCGATTCTGGATTTTATAACTTTTTTCTTCTAAAGCTGCAAAAAAGTGATGGATTCCATGAAAGTTTTTATTCCCATTCCAAACTAATTCTTTTTGTTTATCTGTAAGTTGAAACCAAGGTTTGTGAATTGGAATATCAAAATTATAAGCAACTGCAATTAAATCTTCTTTATAATGAACATAAGAAGGAGTTCTGAAAGGAAAAATGGCATCATCAAAAATAGATAAACCTGTATTTGGAATTACCAAATCTTCATCAATACCAATTACATTTCCATAACCTTCACAAGTTGGGCAAGCTCCATAAGGATTGTTAAAACTGAACAAATGTGTATTCGGTTCTAAAAAAGACATGCCATCTAAATCGAACTTATTGCTGAATTCTGTTACTTTATTATCTGCTAAGTTTTCGATAAAACAAATTCCTTTTCCTTCAAAAAAAGCAGTTTGTACAGCATCCGCTAATCTATTATAAAAATCTTCATCATTTTTGGTAACAATTCTGTCAACTACTAAATATAAAGGTTCGTTTTTAAAATCTTTTTGAGGAAAATCTGCAATTCTATAAACGCTATCATTCCATTTTAATCTTGCATAGCCTTGTTGCTCTAAAACTTGTAAAACGGTTTTTAATTCTCGATTTTCATCAATAGTAACTGGAGCAAATAATAAAAGTTTTGTTTTTTCTTCAAATTTCTGAACAAACTTTACCACATCAGAAACTGTGTCTTTTTTAACTTGATTGCCAGAAATAGGAGAGAAGGTCTTTCCAATTCTGGCATATAAAAGTTTTATATAATCGTAAATTTCTGTGGATGTTCCCACAGTTGAACGTGGATTTGTAGAATTTACTTTTTGCTCAATGGCAATTGCAGGCGCAATTCCTTTTATATAATCTACTTTGGGCTTGTCTAATTTTCCTAAAAACTGACGCGCATAAGAACTCAAACTCTCAACATAACGTCTCTGACCTTCTGCATACAAGGTATCAAATGCCAGCGAAGATTTACCAGAACCAGAAAGCCCAGTAATTACAACGAGTTTATTTCTTGGTATAACAACATCAATATTTTTTAAATTGTGCAATTTTGCACCTTTAATAATAATGTTTTCTTTAGGATTTATTGTGGAAATATCAGGCTTCATCTATCTAAAATATAAGGCATAAAAATACCACTATTTTAATGGATAGTAAAAAAAGTTTATGCTTCAATTTGTTAAAAAAGTTTGCGTAGTTAAAAATTAATACTATATTTGAACACTTAATAATCACAAAATTAGACGCATATAGCTTAAAATTACTTTTAACATTATTTATATAATAATATAAAAAAGAACCACTAGTTCTTTTAAAAAGTAGTTATGATGCGAAAAAACAAAATTTCAGATAGTACTTTAGTAAGCGAATACATACAAGGTAAAGAAGCTTCTTTAAGTATATTAATTAATAGACATCAACAAAGGTTATTCAGCTTTATTTATAGTAAAGTGAAGGATAGAGATATTACTGAAGATGTTTTTCAAGACACATTTATTAAAGTAATTAAAACCCTTAAAAAAGGGAATTACAATGAAGAAGGCAAGTTTTTACCTTGGGTAATGAGAATTGCACACAATCTGGTGATTGATCATTTTAGAAAAACAAAAAGAATGCCTGCTTTTAGAACTACAGATGAGTTTGATATTTTTTCAGTTTTAGGTGATGGAAACTTAAATGCTGAAAAACAATTGATTCAAGAGCAAATTTTTTCTGATGTTAGAGAACTCGTAAATGAATTGCCAGAAGAACAAAGAGAAGTTTTGGTAATGCGTATGTATAAAGACATGAGTTTTAAAGAAATTAGCGAAAATACAGGCGTTAGCATTAACACTGCCTTAGGTAGAATGCGTTATGCACTGATAAATATGCGCAAATTAATAGATAAACATAAAATTATTTTGGTGAATTAACAATAAAGTAAAATATGCGTCGTTAATAGTTTAGAACCAACAAATTAAACAGTTTATATGATGCAAATTTACTCTAAAAAGCCGTCTGAATTTCAGATGCAACCCAAAAAAGAAACAGTTCAATTTTTGATTAATTTTTCCAAATCGCTAACTATTGTGAAAACTAAATCAAAAGATTTCATTGAATTGAATTTGAATTAAGAGCGAAAAAAGCTTCAACATTTGTTGAAGCTTTTTTCAATTTTGGACTATTTCAAGAGAGTTTTTATTCCAATAATTATATTTAAATATTTTGGGCGTTTCCTAAAAAGGTCGGGCTTGGAATTTATCTTGAGCGCAGTCGAAAGGTTATATCTTTTTTATTCGGAATTTTAATTAACCTTTTCATTTTTAATACGTTTTTTTCTTATCAGTAAAAGATATTGAATTTAAGTCAGTATAAAAAAGGATGCCTTTCCAATCCCTAACGCACATTTTTGTCGACTTTAAAACATTGGAAATCAACAGTAATATTTAAAATTTTTAAAATTATTCTATTAGCCTAATTGTGTGAGATCCTTTCAGGATGACAAACTGTATGGAGTTTGATTGTTATATTAAATTAATGAAACTATTGTCAAACTCAAATCCACAACAATCAGTAAAAATCCGTGAAATCTGTGACAAAATATTCTATCTGTGAATCTCTGCGAAAAAACTCTGCGAAACTCTGTGTAATACTTCCACACAATCATCAGTGAAAATCCGTGAAATCTGTGTCAAAACTATTTTCTCTGTGAATCTCTGCTAAAAAAACTCTGCGAAACACTGTGTAATACTTTTTTCCAAAATTCAGTTAAAAATTCCTAAAATTGGTGAAATCCCTGTCAAAACTATTTTCTCTGTGAATCTCTGTGAAAAAACTCAGAAAACCTCTGTTATACCTTTTTCCAAATGCGCTACTAAAAAAATCAAATGAATTAATTCAAACTCAATTTTCTCACGAAATTGCAATTATGGAAAATATATTAGTAGCAGGTGCAAATGGTACCACAGGAAAAAAAATAGTAACATTGTTAGAATCATCACAATATTTTAATCCAGTTGCTATGGTTCGTAAAAAAGAACAACAAGAACAATTTGAAAAAAGAAATATAAAAACAGTATTAGCTGATTTAGAAGAAGATGTATTTCATACAACAGAAAATATTGATAAAGTGATATTTGCAGCAGGTTCTGGAGGAAAAAAAGTAAAAGATGTAGATGAAAATGGTGCGAAAAAACTAATTGATGCTTCTAAAAACACAAAGGTTAAAAAGTTTATTATGTTGAGTTCTATGGGCGCAGATAACCCAGAGGAAGCTGAAGATTTAAAAGAATATTTACAAGCAAAACACAATGCAGATATTTATTTAAGAAATAGCAATATTCCATTTTCGATCGTGAGACCAGGTTCTTTAACCGATGATAAAGGAAAAGGAAAAATAGAACTTTCTGAAAAATTAAATAAAAGAGGAGAAATTAGTAGAGATGACGTTGCTCAAACTTTAGTGAGAGTCTTACACGATTCTGCAACTGTAAACGAAACGTTCGAAATTATAAAAGGAGACACTTTGATTGGAAAGGCAATTGGCCCCTTTTAATTCCCCAAAGGGTAAACTCTCTACTTTTAACACATCAATCTCTTAAAATTTCTGTAGAAATTTTAAGAGATTTTTTAGTTTGAAATAATTATTTTCTTTTTGAATCTCCCAGTATCTCTGCGAATCTCTGTGAAAAAACTCTGTGAATCTCTGTGTAATAATTCCACATAATCATCAGTGCAAATCCGTGAAATCCGTGTCAAAATATTTATAAAACTTAGTGCAATTCGTGTTTACTTTTTACTTTTATAATAATCCCTCAAAACAGTTTTTCTACCGATTGTTTTTGTAATAATATCTTCCTCTAAATTCCAACCTCTAGCAGGCGAATAATCTCGTCCATACCAAATAATTTGCAAGTGTAAATCGTTCCATAACTCTTCTGGAAATAAACGTTTTGCATCTTTTTCTGTTTGTTGTACGTTTTTTCCGTTTGTTAAATTCCAACGATACATTAATCTGTGGATATGAGTATCAACAGGAAAAGCAGGTACACCAAAAGCCTGACTCATCACCACACTTGCTGTTTTATGACCAACTGCTGGCAATTCCTCTAAACCTTCAAAAGATTGTGGAACTTCGCCATTATATTTTTCAATGAGTATTTTTGATAAACCGTAAATCCCTTTACTTTTCATGGGTGACAAGCCACAAGGACGAATAATAGCTTTGATTTCTTCGACAGACATTTTAACCATATCAAAAGGATTATCTGCTTTAGCAAACAATAAAGGGGTAATTTTATTAACACGAATATCTGTACATTGTGCAGAAAGTAACACAGCAATTAAAAGAGTATACGCATCTTTATGATCCAAAGGAATAGGAATTTCAGGATACAATTCTTGAAGTTTATTAATTACAAATTGAACTTTTTCTTGTTTGGTCATGCTTTAATTCTAGATTCAAGGTTTAAAATTCAAAGTTATCAACTAGATTTTTAAAAATAGATTTTTTCATATAGTTATTTTTTATTTACGATATTAAAAGGTTTTGTATCAAATAATTTTATTAAATTTGTTATATTATTCACTTGTAAAGTAAAATATATGATACAAACAGTTAAAGAATTTACTCAATTTGCAGATAACATAAATGATTACATTGAAAATTCTAATTATAAAACTAAATATTTTATAGAACGTTTAGATATTTCTAAACCAACATTTTACAAGAAAGTTAGAGAGAAAAGTTTTAGTGTAAAAGAATTAAATAAAATTGCTGAATTAATTTATCCCCAAGAATATTATGAGTGGAAAATAAATCAGAATAAAATAAAAAGTAGGGAAGAAATAAAGAACGGAAATTTTGATACAGCTAGAAATGATTTGAAAGGATTAAGAAACAAATATCAAAACCAATAAGGAAATCTTTTATTATTCCAAACTGAAACTATTAAAACAGTATCACTATCTAAATTTTCATAAAGAATGTAAATTTGTTTGACAACTAATATTTTATAAAGTTCTAATTTTTTATCAAAAATACCGGTGTAAAAATCATTTTCTAGCAAAGAAATAATTTCTTCATATTTATTTAAATAATGTAAGGTAGATTCTAATCCAAATGTCTTAAAAACATAATCTACATTTTCATTATTTTCTATTTTAGCTAAATTAGAAATAATAACCTTTTTCATAAAGTAAACATACTACATATAAATTTTAAAATAAAATAAGAATGACATCATTAAAAATAGGAGATAAAGCTCCACAATTCGAAGCAAAAGATAATGCAGGAAATACTGTTAAATTATCGGATTATGCTGGTAAAAAACTAGTGCTATTCTTTTACCCAAAAGCAAGTACACCTGGTTGTACAAAAGAAGCCTGTAATTTAAGTGATAATTATCAAACCTTTGTATCAAAAGGATACGACGTTTTGGGGGTAAGTGCAGATTCTGCAAAAAGACAACAAAATTTTATTGATAAATATGAATTTCCTTTTCCGCTTTTAGCAGACGAAGACAAAGCAGTTATTGAAGCTTTTAATGTTTGGGGACCAAAAAAGTTTATGGGAAAAGAATATGATGGAATTCACAGAACTACATTTATTATCGATGAAAAAGGCGTTATTGAAAATGTATTTACGAAAGTAAAAACAAAAGAACATGCTGCTCAAATTTTAGAGTAATCGATAAATTTTAATTTATTTTTATAAAAGAGTTGATTTTAATCAGCTCTTTTGCATTTGAAGTAATTCTAAAATTAGGTATTGTATTATTAATCAGCGTGTTTTAGCTTTTGAGCAATAAAAAAGAATCGATATTATAATACCAACAGGCGAATAATTATCAATAGCGTTTTTGTTTTTCTACTTTTATAACTTCGAATTTTAAATACGTTAAATCTTTTTGGTACATTTTTTGAATTTAACTGCTCATTAACAGCTTCTATCATCATATTTATTACTTTTGAAGCTTTTAGAACATACTATTTATGAAGTTTCAGAAAATTATAATCTTACTATTTGTGTTGATTGCGAATAGTAGTTTTTCACAAAATACGGCTATCTACAAATCAGAAAGAGAAAAAATTCATGATTTGGTGCATACAAAGTTAAAAGTCGATTTTAATTTTGGGGATAAAACAATGAATGGTGAAGCTTGGATTACTGCAAAACCTCATTTTTATACAACTGATAAAATTACTTTGGATGCAAACTCAATGGTTATTAAAGAGGTTTCATTAAATAATAAAAAACTTTCTTATAATTATAATGATTTCGAATTAACAATCGATTTGCCAAAAACATATCAAAAAGACGAAGAATTTACCATATACATCAACTATACTGCAAGACCAGAAAAAGCAAAAGACAGGCTTACAAATAACATCACCGATAAAAAAGGTTTGTATTTTATAAATGCTGATGGAATTGACAAAAATAAACCAACACAAATTTGGACACAAGGTGAAACTGAAGCCAACTCAGTTTGGTTTCCAACCATTGATGCACCCAATCAAAAAATATCACAAGAAATTTATATAACAGTTCCCAACAAATACAAAACACTTTCAAACGGATCGCTTGTAAATCAAGCAAATGTTGGGAATAACAGAACAGATTATTGGAAATTTGAACAAAAACATGCGCCTTATTTAGCATTTATGGCAGTTGGTGAGTTTGAAATTATCAAAGATTCTTATAAGAATATTCCTGTAAATTATTATGTAGAAAAAGAATTTGCTCCTTATGCAAAAGATATTTTTGGATTAACTCCAGAAATGATTGGTTTTTTCTCAGATAAATTAGGAGTGGAATATCCTTGGGAAAAATATAGCCAGATTGTGGTAAGAGATTATGTTTCTGGAGCTATGGAAAACACAACAGCAGTTGTGCATGGAGAACAAGCGTATCAAAAACCAGGACAATTAATTGATGAAAACGTGCAAGAAAATACGATTGCTCACGAAATTTTTCATCATTGGTTTGGGAATTTGGTAACCTCAGAAAGTTGGAGTAACCTTACTTTAAACGAATCTTTTGCCAATTATGGTGAATACTTATGGCTAGAACACAAATACGGAAAAGTTGCCAAAGAAATGCATTATTTTGAGCAATTAGAAGCGTATAAAAACGGACAAAATGATGCAAAAAATTTAGTTCGTTATCAATATGATGATCAAGAAGAGTTGTTTGATTTGGTTAGTTATAATAAAGGTGGTGCAATTTTACATAATTTGCGAACCTATTTAGGAGATGAGGCTTTTTTTACGGGTTTAAAAAACTATTTAACCAAGTTTAAATACCAAGATGCAGAAGTTTCGCAATTACGTCTGGTTTTTGAAGAGTTAACAGGAAAAGACTTAAACTGGTTTTTTAATCAGTGGTATTTTGGGGCAAACCACCCAAATATAGAAATTTCTTATGATTACAATACCTTGCAAAAAACAGTAACTGTAAACATTATTCAATTGCAAGGAGAAACGTTCCAATTTCCTTTTGCTATTGATATTTTTGAAGGAACTAAAAGAACAAGACACAACGTTTTTGTGGAAGGAAATGATGCTTCTTTTACGTTTCCTTATAACAAACAACCCAATTTAATTCAAGTAAATGCAGACAATGTATTGATTTGTAAAATTTATGAAAACAAGATTTTAAGCGAATATATTTATCAATTAAAAAATGCCGATAATTACGCACATAGAAGAGAAGCATTGTTAGAAGTTGTTAAAAAGCAAGAAGACAAAGATGCTTTTAGCGCAGTTGTTGCTGCTTTAAATGATGAGTCTTTTAAAATAAGACAATTAGCTTTGCAAAATATCGATTTAATTAATAAAAATGCAAAGAAAGATGCCATTTCTAAAATTATGAATATGGCTAATAACGACTCAAAAACCATTGTGCAAGCTGAAGCTTTAAATACCTTAGGAAAACTGACGGATCCTGAATTAAAACCTATTTTCCTAAAAGCATTGGAGAGTAAATCGTATTCGGTTTTGGGCAAAGCCTTGGTTTCTATGTATTATATTGATAAACCAACAGCCTTAAAAAAATCGAAAGAATTGCCAGATGAAGTTCGTAAAATTTTAGCAACGCCTTTAACACGAATTTTTATCGAAGAAAATGATGAGTCTGAATTGCCTTTTATCGCAAAAACTGTGGTTTCTGGGATGTTTTTAACCAATGATGATAACACAAAAGAGTTGTATCAAAAAGCATTTAAACAAATTTCTGAGAGCAATAATACTGAAGCTATCCAAAATACAGTAGATGACATGGTTTTAAAAGGAATAGAATTTAAAGGGTTCAATTTTGATAAAGTTGTTATCAACTTAATGAGAAAAATGATTGACGATCAAAAGAAAGCCAACAAACCCAATAAAGAAAGAAATATAGAGATTATTAAAACTGCGATGGCAAGACTGTTGTAAAATTTAGATTTTATTTATTAAAAGTTTATGGATATTAATTCTATAATTGAATTCAAATGGATTAATTTTATCCCACAAAAATATATGATGAAAAAAATATTCTTACTTATTTTAGTGTTTGCTAGTTTAACTGCTTCTTCTCAAGATTTATTTCGAGAAACTATTAATGGTAAAATTATTGTGGAAGGCAATGATGTTGAAGGTATTGTTATTTTTAATGCTACAACAAATCTTGGAACTGTATCTAATGCCAAAGGAGAATTCGAAATTAAAGTGGCTTTAAATGATTTGATTGAAATTAAAGCATTAGAGTATAAAAATTTTGATCTTAGAATAAACGAATACATTTTAGACTCGAAAAGATTAAATCTTTTTTTAATTGAAGAAGTCAATAAATTAGAGGAGATTATTATAGTTTCTGATAATAAAATGACAGGAAATTTAAATGCTGATATTAATATTGCTTCAAAATTTATTCAGAAAAAAGATGTGATATATTTTAGTTTTAATAAAGAAGATTCTTATAAAACTATCGAAACTACAGACAATAAAAACCCACCAAAAGTAATTACGTACGAAAATGAATTGGTAGATGGTTTAAATATTGTAAATGTTGTAGATCAACTATTAATTCCGCTTTTTAGAGCAGAAGTAAAAGATAAAAAAGCAGCTGGTATTCCAGAAGTTCCTGCAGAATATGTGAAATATTATTTAGGTTCTAATTTTTTAGTCGAGAATTTTAACATTCCAGAACACAGAGTCGAAGAATTTATTAGATATGTAGAAGATGATACGTTCGATTTCAATTTATTGAATTATGGGAATGAAATTAAGTTTTTAGAGCTTGTTAGTAAAAAAAGTAAAGAATTTTTAGAAGAAAAAAAATAATCAAATTTTTAAAACTACTTTATCTAAAACTTTAAAGAATTTTTAGAAACTAAAATGCTTTATATAATTACAATTAGTATCCTTTTAATTATTTTATTTGTTGGCTTAAAGCCTAAGAAAATAATTAAACCACTTTCTCTAGAAAATGTTGAAATTCCAGCACATTGGCATCAAGAATTAGAAAAGCATATTCTATTTTATAAAAAGTTAACAGCAAGCGAACAAAAACTATTTTGCGCTAAAATGGTTCGTTTTTTAGAATCTACAACTATTGAAGCCATTCATTTTGAATTAGAAGAATTAGATACTTTATTAATTGCAGCAAGTGCTGTAATTCCTGTATTTCGTTTCCCAAATTGGCATTATGCAAATCTCTCCACAGTTTTAATTTATCCTGATTATTTTGATGAAGAGTTACAATTCAGCAGTAAAATCGAAGGCAGAAATATTGGTGGTTTGGTTGGGACAGGAAGATTCGAAAACCACATGATTTTATCTCGAAAAGCCTTGCATCATGGTTTTAGCAACAAAACAGACAAAGGAAACACAGCCATTCACGAATTTATCCATTTGTTAGACAAAGCAGATGGAGTTGTTGACGGAATTCCGAATGCGTTGTTAGACAAGCAATACACTATTCCATATTTGCAATTAGTGCATAAAAAGATGGAGGAAATCAATAATGATAAATCCGATATCAGAAATTATGGAGGCACTTCTCAAACTGAGTTTTTAGCAGTTGCTGGAGAATACTTTTTTGAAAGACCTAAGTTGCTTAAAAGAAAACACCCAGCATTGTATGAGATGCTGGAGAGTTGTTTTGTGAGGTGATTCTTTTAATTACAAGAGACAATTTAAAGTAAGCTCATGTGACGTCCTGAAATAGCGTTACAGAATTAATAATCTAAAGGTAGTGATTTTATATCACTACCTTTTTTACTTTTATATTGTTTTCTTTTGACTTTATTTTGTTGGTGCATTTGATTTGGT
>Ga0115565_10002738_pt1 | contig 13089 bp, 10 predicted proteins | sample COGITO_mtgs_1105_FD_87199 | JGI IMG/M metagenome (GOLD analysis project Ga0115565, IMG submission 87199) | Pelagic marine microbial communities from North Sea - COGITO_mtgs_110530 | ecosystem: Environmental > Aquatic > Marine > Epipelagic | place: Germany:Helgoland, sampling site Kabeltonne... | reverse complement strand
GCCATCGATGGTGTATACTACCACTGGAACAAGAATGGTGACAAGATGATTATCGGGGTCCAAAACGGTAAGACTGTAGGTACTCTCGAATCAGAGGATTCTGAAATCGACTTCCTCAACGACGCCGCCAGGCAAGCGCACGAACAAGCTGTAAGTGACTAACATAAACACAAAAACATCATAAAATACATAGACAAAAAATATACAAACTTTTTTTGTTAAATTTGATTAAGATTTATTTTGATAATAAATATTAAATATGGAACACTCTCCACTAAGATATCTTGACCATGATGTCGCGCTTATGCTTCGCGACAAGGTCAGAGATTCACAAGAAGAATTAGCAAGAAAATTTCACTCTTATAATTTTGAGAACTCACATATAGTTAACCTGAATAGAGTTCATCACTATACACTAACAGGTGTTTATGGTTATAGTCCTAATATGTTTTGTTTCTGCTATGTTGAACATATTATCAATATAGTTGGTGAAAAAAAGAAAGTAAATGTGATTAAATTCATTAAAAATCTATATGATGAATATCTAAATAATACTAAATTGCAAAGATGTCGTTATTAGTGAATCTTTCTAATGCATTTTGATATTCAATCCCTCCTGGAAATATACCACAATTTGATGGTGGTAATAATTTAAATTCATTTAGAAAATGTAATTTTTTTTTATAATTTTTTGGTGGTATATATGTCTTTCTAAACCAATATATCCTCCAATTCTTTATTAATATATTAGCTGCTTCAAAATTTTTTATTAGTAATGCTGCTATATAGTTTTTCTTATTCATATGATACCAATATGGTGTTATGCCTACATTATTCTCAATAGTTGTATCTACACCTGCTCTTAATAATTTTAATATACATTTTAAATCATGTTGTACATGTAAAGGTGTATTACCTAATATATTTTGATGATTCATATCTTCCCAATTTTCATCTAATAGATCAATTATATCATTATTAATAATTGGTTTAAATAATAATGTTTCATATACTATATCATAATTAGGTATTTCATTTATAAAACAATGATCTAATAATATTTCTAGTGATTTTAAATCTCTTTGAAGAAATACAGGTGTTATAGATATATTATTTTCTGAATATGGATCATATCCTCCTTCAATAAACATTACATTATAATAATGATCTGGTTTATAATTAACAGAATTGTAAATATAATTATTATTAATAGGATTATATTTTAATAAATATTCAGTTGATTCTGGATCTTTTTGCCAGAATAATGGAGTGAAATCGTATATATCTTTTGGATTAGGTATTGCGCCTCTATCTAATAATAATCGGATAGTTTTAAAATCTTTTTGAAAATGTATGGGATGAACACCTGTTTCATTTATTAAATTTGGATCACCACCTTTATCTAATAAATATTTCATAGTTTCATAAGGCTGTCTGACATGTAATAAAGATAAATTATATAAATAATCATATAAATCATTTGGATTTACATTATGAGAAAATAGTTCATTTAATATTTCAAGTGAAGGTTCTTTTTTAAATTTATATACTAAATGATACATTTTTTATTATAAAAAAAATATTTTATCAAATTTACTTTTTAGATAATTTTCTTATTGATTTTCTTTTAGATAATTTTCTAATAGATTTCTTTTTTGAGTATTTAGGTGTTTTTTTTATTTTCTTTTTAATAGATTTCTTTCTAAGAGATTTTCTAATAGATTTCTTTCTAATAGATTTCTTTCTAAGTGATTTTCTAGTTGATTTTCTAGTTGATTTCTTTCTAAGAGGTTTTCTAGTTGATTTCTTTCTAAGAGATTTTCTAGTTGATTTCTTTCTAAGAGATTTTTTATTCTTTTTCCCACCAGCCAGATCGGAGCTAAATTTAGTTCGTTTATTACTATAATCCCCCAGAGCTCGGCGAGCGGGTTTTCGTTTTTGTTTTTTTTGAGGGGGTGTTAAAAGAACAGACTGTTTGGGCAGGGACGCTGGCGTCACCGGTGACGCCGGTGACACCGGCTTAAACACTTTGGTCCTATCCCACAAGCTCTTCAAGATATTCTCACCCTGACCAGCCACTCGGTCCCCGACAACCTTATCCGGCGGTTGATATATGGCACTGTGCCCCGTCGCAGTCGAAGCTCTTCTCCCTTGGCCCCTGCCCCTCGACGCCGCCGTATCCGCTGCCGTACCTGCCCGGCCCTTGCCCCTCGGCGCCACAGTCTTTACCGCTATTCTCCCTTGGCCCATCGACGCCGCCACATCCTCTGCCGCACTGCTCTCTTGGCCTAGTCTTATTCTCGTCGGCACCACCATAGCCTGCCTATCTGCCTCTATGCCTCTCTGCCTCTCTGCTCTATCCAGATAAGGTGTAAAACAATCTCTTATCATCACCAATGCGGGCCAAATATTAGATGATTTTAATTTCGACAGGTCGTCAGGATGTATAGGGAAATCAGGAATACTGAAATGTGCTATTGCATCAAATACACTTTGCGAAAATGCTAGATCGAGTTCCCTCTGTAAATTTATTATATTATCACCCGTATTCGTATCCTGGGGGAATGCCTTTTTATAATAAGAATCAAAATAAACTTTTAATCCTTCTACAAATCTTTGTGACCCGCTACCGGTCTCACCTTTGAAATAATCAATACGGTGTTTGATTTCCATACTGTATTCATAGTCCATTATCATGCTTAATATTTTTATCATTTTATTCTCTTCTTCCGGATCCCTTGCTCCACCTATCATATCCTTATAATTAGATTTCGCGCCGCCCTCATGAAGCCATGCTTGAAGCATCTGCTTCAAGCGTGTAGTTGATGCAGTTGCTGCATCTGGGACGGTATCGATCATCATCGCGCGCAATATTTCCTCATGCTGCTTGGACACGAACCCTTTTTCGTATTTAAAGACCAGGGCCGGCACATCTTCCACCATATTCGCCTGGGTCTCCCACGTATTATCACTGGGTTGATCGTATTCCTTCCATTTAACCTCGTATTCTGTCTCACCGGTCTTCTTGTTGACCCGGCTGTTCAGGATCCTTTCGACCACGTACTTTTCCTCCTCCTCCTGCTCCTGCTCCTGCTCCTGCTCCTGCTCCTGCTCCTGCTCCTGCTCCTGCTCCTGCTCCTGCTCCTGCGCCTGCGCCGACAACTTCATGCCCTCCATCGCCTCCTGCGCTTCTACCGATTCCCACCCCCCCTTCGGCCCTTCCGCCGCTATTGGATCCACCTCACTTTTACTCACAGTGAATCTGTTCCCTTTTAGTTTGTAATCGAGCGGCGAATCCGAGTCCTGTGGAGCAGTGGTCTCAGTTTCGACCAAATAATCATCCTCAAAAGCTGATATAATCTTACCAATCCATCCTCTTACATTAGTACTCATAACTGGTTGCTCTCTACCATACTCTATCGGTTCCAAATTTTCACTCACGTCCATTGCTGATTGCTGCTGCTCAGGCGTCATGCCCAAACCCCGCGGCGGCGCAGGCGTAGTGGGACTCGACGGCTTAGTTATTTTCAAAGGACGCTTCAAGCTACGGATCTTTTCAAGGTCACCTTCTTGGAACCCATCGTCATCACATGGTGAAGGTTCTTGTGTTTCTTCAAAAAATGCCGTAGCATCTGTGGAAAAATCAGTACCCGTATTATCGTAATTATATAATGTATCGGCATAAATTTCTCTAAGCAGCACCATCGCTATTGATGACATTTCATCATAGTATTCTAATGTCGAGTCAATCATATATAAGGTTCCATGCCCTGCCAATTTAGAAAATCTAATCCATTCATCATCCGGAATACGTTGTCCTTCGCGGGGTAGGAATTCAGGTATTGGATTTTGTTCAAATATTAATTGTCCATCTTTATAATAAAAAATACCATTTTCTTTTGCTCTCTGTAAATTTTCGATGAGAGAGGGTCCTGTTTTGATTTTTATCGACCCTGTTTGTCCCAAATCACGAGTCCCCAGGGCAGCTTTTAGTTCTCCGCGATCGATAATACCATCACGATTTGTATCTATGGCTGTAAAATCAACTGCTATTGATGATTTACCTAATTGAAAAAATTTAATACTAGCAGGTATGAGGCCACCTAATAATTTTAAATATTCCACATAATCAGGTGTTACAAGTAATGCCATAGTTACTTCTTCACTAATAAGGGTATTACCATTATAATGTTCAATAAATTTTTCTAATGTAAGTATTATACATATAAGTATATTTTGGTGTTCCGAGACCCGGGGGGCCCTCTTGAAAGCGACAAATACTGTCGCCATTTGTGTGACGATTTGGGGTGGAAGTTGCTTTTTGAGTCTACTTACTTCTTCATTTGAAAATAATGTGAGATAAGGTCTTCCTCCAAACCGTTCAATTATTAATTCAATCATTTTATTTATTATAAATTTAATAACCCCTTCGTCAGTCCCCTTTTCACTCGAGGAAGATTCTCTATTCTCTATTATTTTCTCCAAAATAATCAATTTTAATGAATTAATTAGTCTAGTTATTTCCAATTGCTCTTGGACGAGACGACCAGCTTGCCTCTGAGATATGTCTGCCGCTGCCTCCACCCTCACCCGCTCGGGACCGCGTAGACCTTCAGGTAATACACCCTGGCTCTTCCTTAGCCGAGCCTCGGGTGGGCGGCGGGAGCGCATGCGAACAGTCGCAGGTTCATGACCCTCATCACCCGCAAAAATATTTTGCCCGCTCAAAGCCCGCCTCTTCGAGTTTCCCTCTTCTCCCCCTGACCCCAGCCCGGGCAGCACGCCGCCACTTTGTCCTCTTGCTTCTCTTCCTCCTCCTTGGACCTGTTGTTGGCCCGCCGGCGCGGTGGGGTCCTCCATTATCCTGGCTGCTCGTGCACATATTTTAAATTTTATAGCACCTAATATAATATTGTGAATTATATCACAATTATCAAAGTGTAGTTTCCAGTTAGATGTTAGTGTACGACCGGCAGGCTGTGCCCTATTAACTACAACTCTATTAAACAAAAAATATGACCAAAAATTATAAAGTCGTAATCTATTTGTTAATATTTGTTGGTTACGGATTAGGGTAGAAAAATTGTTGCCATTCGGCGCGAGTTCACTCTGAACAGAATTAATTTGTAATTTTATATTCTCCCATAATGGATTGGATACGTTTAGGGCAGCAACAGCGTTTCCTAATCCTAATGTTATTATACTGTTTAGGGTACTATTTTTATTTCCATATCCAGGTACTGTGGTCAGCACGGCAGCACCCAGGATCGCGGGCGCAGGAAACAGATCCCCACGAGGACCTCGTGGATTTAATTGATTGTTTAAAAAATGTTGTGTTAGTCCGATCGGGGCGATAGGGGTGACGACAGGGATGGGGTTTCCACTCGGGGTTGGAGGGAGGCCAGTTGAATCATCCCATGGATAATTTGCACCTGAAAAATACATAAGCATTCTAGCAATTGGTTTAAATATATAATTACTAATATATTGAGAACGCACATAAATCCACCTATCGGGTGTTTCTTGCAAGTAGCCGATTGGGACGGTTAATGGTTGTGGTATTACTATCATATTATATGCATCTCTAAATCTATTTTCCATTCTTTTAACATCATCACCTCCATCTGGTCCAAAATGGATAGAATCTTGTCCATCTAAACTTCCATCTCCACCACCAGGAAAAGTTCCGCCCGCATCGACCGGGCCACAAATACGATTACATAATAATACACTAATCCACCTTTTTACTGATATAGCTATTTCACGATCTTTAATATTCCAAGGATGTCTTTGAAGAGCTCTTTGACATAATGTAGGATTTAAATAATATGGTGATTTTGGATTATCAAATTTAACATTTACCTCGGGAGGTGAAGGACCGGCTGGTACTCCATCATCATTAATATCATCAGTCCCACGATACCAATTCATATCGGGACTTCCGTTGCCCGGAGCTGTACCGATAGGGTCACCCGTCGGGACGGCACCACGATGACGTTCAGCTGCATATTCTGCGAGAGTTCTGTAAGTAGGATCATTGATAAAGGGATATAGTGAAGTTCTTATATCATCTGAAACTGTTATTGCAGCCCACGAGGCGCTGTTGGCAGGATTCGCTGCTGGTGCTGGTGTAATCGGGGTCCTGGCATAGTCATTTAAAACAGCATCAGGTGCTGGTTTATTCTTCGTACATACAGCGTGCTGACATTTACGTTTATATTTCTTATCTGCACTTAAAAATTTATACCTTTTTAATTTAATAGATGCTCTTATTAAACATTGTAATCTACATTCTCCCGCAGGATGAGCACCCGAATCCGGTCCAATAAGACAATTTTCCCAATTAAAATCTCCACTTATTATATATGATGCAACGTGTCTACAATCAATTTCCTTAGCGAAAGGCGATACGAAGATTTTCAGAGAGTCAATGTACACCTGCCCCGTCATGGCTGCCGCGATATTCTGCGAGAATCCTACACAATCAGTCATTCCCCCATCCGCCGCCCCAGAAGCTGAGAGGTAAGGGAATTTTTTTGGGATTAGGGTGGCGTTCCTGGGATAATAATAATCTGTTGACTTCGCGCCGTCGGCTTGAGGGGGTTGTTGTTGTTGTGGTTCTACGAGACTTTCAAAATAATCTACAACATGTGAAGCCCAATCATAACCATGCTGATTAGGACCTTTGATGTCAGATTTTTGAAAGAGCGTGGGTGCGACGGGTTTCATGTTTCCTGTTACTTTAGGAGGACGGTTAGTTCGATCATTTGAGGTATCATTAGCTGGATTCCTGGCATAGGGACCATTGTTTCCATCAGGAACCCATGTACCTGCATTCGACGCAGAAGGAGCAGTCGTAAATTTACCATCAAGACACGATTTTTGAGAAATACCTTTTGAGAGATAATGATCTACTCCCCCTCTCCCTCCCGGGACAGGTCTTCCTGGAACCGGTGGATTACATCTACTTATATTTTGACCCGAAAATGCTAAAACAGTAAGATTATTCTGAATATTTTTATAATTAATAGATCTTATAGTTGGACCACCATCATTATAATCTATATTTAAGAAGGGGTGCATTGCTTTACTTTCATTACAAGCTGGATGACATTGTTTATATAATATACCAGGCGGTCCACCTCCTTCCGTAAAAGGAAAATTTGGATAAGGACTATTAGGATCTAATAGTTGCTCCAAACTATATGAAGAATTTATATGGTTAAGATTACCATGATCTAAATTATTGATTCTATTTACACCATATTTAAAACAAAAACTTCTAAATATATAATATTCTTCTTTTAATTTTTCCAAAATCGGTGGGCAATCTGGCTGACCTACACTACTAAATAATAATTCTATTTCATCGTGATATGGATTTTCTGATAATCCACATATAAATGCTAGAGAAACAACCGGTAATAAATGTTCGCATTGTGATCCAAACTGCCAATCACCCGAATTATTCTCATTTGTATCACTATCTATTATTAAGCCACATACATAACATATACTAGGTTGATACCAATTAGGTTTAGTTTTGGTAAAGTTTGACGGGACGCCGTATGGATTATCTGGTGTCGGTGTGTTATGCGAGCTTGCCTTGTTGGCTTGCGCGTGATTTTGAAAGGTAATATATGGTAAATTCTTATTTACATTTCCTATGCGATCGCGAGGAGGTGGTAAATCACAATAGCTAGCAGATAAGCTAGCTGATGTAAGGTCAATGGCTGTCGCCTTATTTTTTTTAGGGCGCCATGGATTAGGTTCCTGGGCACAATCAGATGCTATTACATTATCCATAATTACAAAATTCCCATTTCCATCACTAGTGTAAATAGTACCCGTATTTACACATTGATTATCAGGACTTCTTTCGATATAATCCGTCCGTTTGCTAGATCCATCTCCAAAATAAAATTCTTTTTTTCCGCTCTTTAATTTTTTAGTATATTTTGCTTTAAATTTAACATCATTAGGACCATATGTATTAATTTTATCATTTCCATTACCAGGATCATCTTTCCATTCTGATACATAAGATTCATTATATCCCCAATTGTCGGGGATGTCCGGGTCTGGTTCTGCGAGCTGGCCCGGACCGCCGAATGCAGATTTCTCGAACCGCTTACGTGCGACAACGGGTACTGCTGGATCGGGATAATATCTATTAAAAAAAGATTCATCATTTTTGGTCTCCCCTTGACAATAATCCCAAACTGCACCACAATCTAATATTTCATTAACTTGTACGCCAAAATATGTTCCGGCGCCGCCATCCTCACCATCATCACCATCAATAAATGAATCCAAGCTTGAATATTGAAGACACGTTTCATGTAATTTATTAAAAGAAATATCATCTGCGGTATCGACAAGTCCATATTTAAGACTTCTTATATTTGTAGCCATAATCTATTATACTATACCTTAGAAAAAAAATAAAATAAATATAATTTATAATAATAATATATATATATGAAAATAAAAGATGTTCCCATTTCTAAAAAAAGTTCAATGGGTTCTATGGCAACACTAGGTGAAATACATTATCATTATCAAAAATATGATAATATTTTTAAATTCTTTGATATTTTAATGGAAAAAGATAAAAATATTAAATCTGTCTTATGTATACCAGATGTAGGTAAAAAATGGATGAGATCATTTTTAAAAGTAGTTCTAAGTAAAGATGATTTAAAAACTAGCGAATTAATGATTAAAAATGTTAAACCAGTTGATCCGGAAGTTTCTGTAAATTTATTTAATGAAATGATCAAAAAATGTGATAAAAGATTAATAGCTGTATCTGTTCAATTAATAGTTGAGAATAAACCAGGAACACATGCTAATATGTTAGTCATAGATACTAAAAATAAAACTGTTGAATTATTTGAACCACATGGTAAAAGATCAGAAGAAACTACTATGGATCATTTAGTTGGTGCGTATAATATTTCTGATAAATTATTAAAAAAATATTTTCATAAATTCTTTCCTGACTATAAATATATATCTCCAAAAGATTATTTACCATCATATGGATTTCAAGCAAAATATGATGCTTATAGTGGATTATGTGTCACTTGGTCAACTATGTATTTACATTATAGAGTTTTAAATCCTAATGTATCTAGTAAACAAATAACAACTCATATTAAAAAAAAAGTAAATAAAGATTTTTTATTAAAATATGCAAAATATGTTGAAGATACTATAAAACATAAAATTAAATAAATGTAATACTAGATTTAGTTTTTGATTTCTTTTTAGACTTCTTTTTAGACTTCTTTTTGATAGTTTTTTTAGGTTTCTTTTTTGCTCCGAAATCTAAGAAATGATGTGTCATAAAAGGCATTTGTTGATCTGAATTAGATCTGGATCTAGATCTGGTTCTAGATCTGGTTCTAGATCTGGAACTGGATCTGGGTTGTGAATTAGATGAACTCGATTTACTTTTAATACTTGAGAATTCGCTTTCATCTACTTCTTGAATTCTATTCTCGCGCGGATATGCTCTTTTCATTCTTGAACTTCTACTAGGCCAATATCCGCGATGTTTAGATAATATTTCTTTATTAGATTTTTTCGGTTTATTTCTTAATATCATTAATTTTAATGAATTTATATTTGCTTCATTTAATTCAGTAATCATATTTATTATATTTTGTTTATTACGGACAGATATATTATTAATATGAGTAATTTTATCACCATGTTTTAATCCTATTGGTATTTTATTTGTTTCGGTTTCTTGTATTCTTAAATCACTATTATTAAAACCTAATCCCCAATTTCCATCCGATTTTCTATTTAAAGTGTATAATAATTTTGACATATATATATATATTATATTATATAATAAATGAAAGAAAATCAAATTATATTACTTTTAGGAGGAATATTATTTTCACAAATTATATCAAAAATATTAAAAAAATTTATAAAACAATCAAGACCAATTAAAACAAAAACATATGGTATGCCTTCAAGTAGAGCAACTATTTTAAGTTTTATAGTTTTTTATTTAATATTAACTAATAAATTATCAAATAAATCAAACTTTATAATTATATTAATAGGATTAATATCATTATTTATGAAATATTATTTAAAAGAACATTCTTTAAGTCAATTAATATTCGGTATAATATTAGGATCAATTATAGCTTATATTTTTTATTTCATAAGTATTAAATTTGAATAATTTATATTAATATATTTATTAATCTATGGAATTAGTTGAACAAAATTATGATCAAGCAATTCAAAATATTATTAAAGTATATGTTGCACAAATGAATTCAGCGATGAAAATTTCAAAAATTATGTGTGAACATTCTAATGAAAATGAATTAACAGGTGATCATGTTATTTGTGGATTAATTTATCGTTTAATGGTTCCAATGACAGATGAAGATATGAATGATTCATTAAATAAAGCAGATGATATTTTAAATGATGAAAGTTCTGATGAAGAATCAGAAGATTCGAATGAAGAATCAGAAGAATTATATTATGAAATACCAAAAGAAAAACGAAAATTAAAAATAAATAATTGTAATTGTGATATTTGTTCAAAAATTAGAGAATGTGTTAAAGGATATGAATCATTTGAGACATATGATCCTATGGTTACTAGATTTAAAAATTCAATCAAAGAAACTTGTGAAAAGCACAATATTTATCTTTGATAAATTAGCCATCCAATATTTATCTTTGATAAATTTGCCATCCAATATTTATCTTTGATAAATACTTGATAAAAAATATATAAATCCAACAAATTTATATTGAGTATCTAAATCTAATTGTGAATAATGATAATCTCTTGTATATTCTGGACCAATATACCACTCAGAACCTAATAAATAATTATCTGAAAAATAATTAATTCTTTCATAATATTCACCGGCAGAATTTAAGTAATCTTGTTCAAAACAACTGAATAATACATATAATATTGTTTCAATTGATTTATTATTATATTTTTTATATCCTGATTTTATAATATTATTTTCTTGATTATTAATATTATTTAATGTATTATTTATTTTATCAAAAGTTTTTTCTAATGATTTTAAATTAAACTTTTTCATATAATTATTAATTATAATTTTTTAAGTGATATAATATATATGAAATATATCGTATTAATTGGATTATTTATTTTTATTACTATTATTTTTTTAATTATATCATATTTTAGTAAAAAAAGAAATTTATTTATGTGTTATTTTTACCCCAATAAAACCAAAAAGGATATACCTCAAAAAGTTTATGATAATTTAAGAAAGTATGCAAAAGGATACAATGTTCAAATTTATGATGATAAAGAAATCATACAATTCTTTAAGGATCATTATAAAGATAGTGATAGATATATTAATAAATTTAATAAATTACAAGGAGCACATAAAGCAGATTTATGGAGATATTGTGTTTTATATCATTATGGTGGAGTTTATTTAGATATAAAAACAGAATTAATTAAACCATTAAATAAAATATTTACAGATGATAATATGTTATATACTGTTTTAAGTATAATTGATGGAACCATATGTATTGGTTTTATTTCAACTCCACCAAAAAATCCCATATTTTTAGATTTAATAGAATATATCTTGAATATTGGTGATAAATATGATTATTTCCAATTTACAAGAGATTTTTATAATATAATAAAAGATTATTGTGGTGATGTAAAGATAGGATTAAATAAAAATAAAAAAAATAATATAGATATATATTTATTTACAGAAGGATGCTCTAATAATAAAAATAATACCAATATTATAAAATCTAACTTATGGAATGTTAATGAGGATAAATTACAAAAAAGAAAATGTAATAATCTTGATAGTAGGGGTCTTTGTTGTTACGTTTATGATAATACTTTACCAATTATAAAAACTAGATTTGATGATTTTGGGGTAAAATGGTAATTTATAAATAAAAATATGATATAATATATGAAATATGTTTTATTAACAAAAATAAAAAAGGAATTCATATTGATGGTAAAGGAACAGATACATATTTAATAAATAATTTAATAACATAGAAATTATAAAACCTCATATGTTTTGTATTAATAATATATCAAAATATAATCCCATTATAATAGATTTTCTAAATAAATATTACTTGGATAAATAACCATATGAAATATAATTTATGATTTTGACTATTTTAAAATGATAATTACAAATTTTTTAAATCATTGATTGTATAAATATTTCGGTATTTTACATAATTTATTTGAATATCTGAATCAGGTAACATTTGATGTACAATAGGGTGTTTAAATCCATAAATATTTATTTCATTTGATAAGTCAGATAATTTGGCATCTATCTGTTGAGTAATTGGAAACATTTTATTATATATTTTTTTTATACATTTTTTAGTAATTATATATGCATGCATACCCCAAAATTTATTTATTTTAATATAATTTTTATATTTTATACAATCATTACAAATATATCCTAATAATATTATATCATAATCATTTGGAATATATTTTATTTGTTTATTTAATAATTCATTAAAATTATTTGGTATTTTTATATCGTCTTCAAATATTAATACTTGTTTATTTCTACTATTTAATACTTTTTTCCATATATTTATATGTGATAAATAACATCCAACAGCACCCTTTGATAATTGATAATGATAATCTCTTTTTTTAGTTTTTTCTATATTTAATATTTCATACATAGTTTTATAATCTACAACATCTTTTAAATTAATAGTTTTACCATCAACTGCTTTATATAAATTATATTTTTCATTAATATCAGAATTATTGAATGATTTATTAAATAATTTTAATCTATCTTTTCTTCTTTCCAAATTTATTAAATATATTTTATCATAATGTGAAACATAGACTAAGTTATATATGAATGTAAATATTAATAATAATATTAGTAAAATACAAAATAATATTATATATTTCATTAATATATATATATAATGGATACAAAATTAATATTAGGAATAACTTTAATAATTTTTGTTATTTTATATGTTATTTATTATTTTATAATACAAACTTTATTAAAAAGTATTCAT
>Ga0115565_10002729_pt1 | contig 13114 bp, 11 predicted proteins | sample COGITO_mtgs_1105_FD_87199 | JGI IMG/M metagenome (GOLD analysis project Ga0115565, IMG submission 87199) | Pelagic marine microbial communities from North Sea - COGITO_mtgs_110530 | ecosystem: Environmental > Aquatic > Marine > Epipelagic | place: Germany:Helgoland, sampling site Kabeltonne... | reverse complement strand
TCAGATAATAGCGAAGGGTTTGGGATGTGCAATTGTGCCAAGGTTATGTCGGCAATTGATGCGCTCTAAAGGCTGTGTGTGTATAGGGTTTAGTCAGCCAGATTTTGCAAAAAGGGTGGGGGTCATTATGTCCAAACGTTCTAATTTATCGGTGCCAGCCGAGGCGTTTTGCAAACATTTGCTAGAGAATAACAAGACAACTACCACTTCTTTTTAGGCGCAAACAAGGCATCAATATCGCCTTTGTCAGGATTAACCTCGATATTTTTCTGGTTAGTTTTTGCAAGACTGTCCTCTAAGCCGCCCAACATTTGTTCAAATTCTGTGATGCGTTTAGTCGTGTATTCATCTTGAGGTTTTTGGTTCTTTAATGCAGCGACTGCTTTTTCGACATATTGCCTCGCAGATCCCTGCATGTTGGACTGTAAAGCGTCGTTTGCGCGTTTTCCGAGGGTTTCAACGTTGACCCTCAGTTGCAATCTTTCCAAACTTTTATCTTCACTTGCAAACACCTTTGGGCTTATATTCCCTTTTGCTTGCTCTGAGCGCAAAATCACTCTCAGCTTCTTGATGGCCTGGATATATTTGATGATGACTTTATCACTTGAGGGAAGTTTAAAGGTGCTTTGGTCAGGTGCCGGCTCAGTAATATCGATGTTTTTCAACATCGAAGTGGTGTCTGCAACACGCTGCTTTAAATCAGCCGTCGGATTGTTGTCTAAATTTTGTTTTAATGCGTTTAAAACGCGTCGGTGCAAGATGCTCACAAGCTGCTGTGAAACTGGCATTTGGCCTGCTAAAGTAATCGCACTTTCGGTCTCATCTATTATCGATTTTTGTCGCGCGATTTCATCTCTTAGCTCAGTTTCCTTTCTTTCTTTATGCTGCTGTAAAGCACTTGCCGCGATGCCAGCAAGTATTAATACAACAATTAGTACGATGACTATTGCGTACATATTATGAACATTCCATTCTATTTAGGTTATACAAGAGACTTAAAATACACATTCAGAGACACCTAGGGCAACAGTAATTTGAAGATACTACCGCCTGTCGTTTTATTATTAGAAAGCTCAATTCGCCCATTAAGCTCTCGATTCTTATGAGTTTGTGCAATAAGGCGCGCAAAAAACAAACCTAATCCAGTGCGGCCCTCACTGATACACAAACGATCCATTGCCGCATTTGACATGGCTAACATATTTTCGGGATAACCCGGACCATCGTCTTCGACAATAACTGACAAAAATTTATCTTCAATATGCGCTTTTATACTTACTTGCGTTGCGCCATATCTGATGGTGTTTACAAAGACATCATGCATCAATAAAAATATAAGGTCCTTATCCAAGTACCAAGAAAGGTCTTCGTCAACATCAACCGTAACGGCAATGTTTCTTTGTTTGGTATAGGTAAGGTTGGTATCGACTAACTCTTCGACCATATCATTAACAAAACATTCGTCAATGTTGGTTGGCAAAGCGTCCATATTGGCTCTGTACAAAGATAAAACTTGAACCAAAGTGGTATTCATTCTGCTCGCTTCATAATGTACATCACCAAGGTGCTCGCGCGCTACTTGGTCCGTTTCAGGTAATGTTGACGATAGTTGCTCAATTGACTGTAGCAACAAACTTAGAGAGTTTTTCATATCATGAACGGCAACCGCCATAATTGAAGAAAAATCAATCGTGGCCAAGTCTTGCTTGTGGTTAGATGACATATATTACCTCCAAGTTGGCGCAAAATAACACGGTTAATAGCGTTATCGGCAATCGTTGGGAAACTAACAGGTATTTGTTAATAAAATAGGAATAGCCGCCATACAGAAAATAAACTTAAAATACTTATGCATTTTCTTATGTAATTGAGTACACTTATGTGTATATTTGCATATCAAAACCATCCTGATAAGACTCTATCCAGGCGGCTTTCGCGTTACTCAAGGCTCTAGAATGAAATTACAACAACTTAGATATATCGTTGAAGTCCTCAATAATAATCTAAACGTGTCTGCAACGGCAGAGACGCTGTTTACCTCACAACCAGGAATCAGTAAGCAAGTCCGTATGTTAGAGGATGAGCTGGGTATTCAAATATTTGGCCGCAGCGGAAAGCACCTAACGCATGTGACAGAAAGCGGTAAAGATGTGATTAATATTTCACGTGAAATACTTGCAAAAGTCGAGAGCATAAAGGCAGTTGCACGTGAACATACATTGCCGGATCAAGGTAAGCTTAATATCGCGACAACTCATACTCAAGCTCGCTATGCTCTGCCTGATGTTATTAAGGGATTTATGAGTAAATTTCCCAAAGTGTCATTACATATGCATCAAGGCACACCTTCGCAGATAAGTGATTTAGCTGCAAAAGGCGAAGCAGACTTTGCAATCGCAACTGAATCGCTGCACTTATACAACGATTTGGTGATGCTGCCTTGTTATCACTGGAATCGCAGTGTGATTGTGAACAAAGAGCATCCGCTTGCGAAAAAGCAAAATATCACCATAGAAGATATCGCTAAATACTCATTAGTGACCTATGTTTTTGGTTTTACTGGCCGCTCAGAGTTAGATCAAGCATTTGATAGAGCAGGGCTAGAACCTAAGATTGTGTTTACAGCTACGGATGCTGACGTTATCAAAACCTATGTAAGATTGGGTGTTGGTATTGGTGTTATTGCGTCAATGGCGGTGGATGATGAGCTCGATGGTGATTTAGTTAAAATTGATGCAAGCCACTTGTTTGATTATAGCACTACAAAAATAGGCTTTAGAAAAGGTTCGTTTTTGAGAAATTATATGTATGATTTCATTGAACGTTTTGCACCTCATTTGACAAAAGAAGTCGTTGAAAGAGCGATGATGCAAAAAAACAATGAAGAAGTCGAGAAAATGTTTAGAGGCCTTACACTGCCGGTCAGATAAGCCGAACGCTGAGATTTACACAAAAAAACGGACTCAAAGGTGTTTAGCTAACAACAGCCACATATAAGAAGTACTCTCATTGGTATGTTGGCTAATCGTCAACGACGCCAACGGATACGTGCGTTCCACTGCTATGATGACTTACTATATAGTGAGTCATCACGTTTGTTTTAATAATTGCGCTTTACCGACTCAGCATTCAATAATATTTACTGCTAGTCCACCTCTAGCCGTTTCTTTATATTTGCTTTTCATGTCATTACCCGTATCAAACATGGTTTTGATAACCTTATCTAAGGATACTTTGTGATTGCCTGCGCCTCTTACTGCCAGCCTAGATGCATTGATTGCTTTAATTGCACCCATTGCGTTGCGCTCAATACAAGGAACTTGCACCAGACCACCTACTGGGTCGCAGGTTAATCCAAGATTATGCTCCATACCAATTTCTGCTGCGTTTTCCACCGCGGCTATCGAACCACCTAATATCTCAGTTAATGCACCAGCGGCCATTGAACAGGCAACACCTACCTCACCTTGACAGCCAACTTCAGCGCCCGATATAGAGGCATTTTTCTTATACAAGATACCGATAGCCGCGGCTGTTAATAAATACCGACAAACGGTGTCTTCATCAACAGGTCGGATAAATTTATCAAAATAGTGCAGCACTGCCGGTATGATTCCCGCTGCGCCGTTAGTCGGCGCTGTTACGACTCTTCCGCCAGCGGCATTTTCTTCGTTAACAGCCAGTGCAAATAAGTTGACCCAGTCCATTGCTTGCATTGGATCTGTGCTTTTTTCATTTTTTAATCTTATATATAGACCCGACGCGCGTCTAAATACTTTGAGGCCACCGGGTAATATTCCTTCAGTATGAATGCCGTTTTGAACGCATTCTTGCATCACGCTCCATATGCCCATTAAACGTTGGCGTAATTCAGCTTCTGGCATAAATGCAATTTCATTTTTGATCATTAGCGTGCTAATCGAAAATCCATTTTCTTGACATATCTGTAGCAATTGCCCTGCGGTGCTAAATGGAAAGGGGGCATCGACCTGTTGTTCAGCAAATTTCTCTGCTTTTTGCGCAGCAAACTCGGATTCTTCAACAATAAAGCCGCCGCCGATAGAATAGTATGTTTTTTCAAATACAATCTGTTTCTTCTCGAAAGCCCTTAGCGTCATTCCATTGGCGTGCAATGGAAGCGTCTTACGGCGATGAAAAAAGATTGCGTCTTGGTTAGGAAACGCAATTTCGTACTCATTATTAAGTTTGAGTTTTTGCCGTGTTTCAATATCCAGCAAAATACCGTCAATGTCCTTAACCGGCACGTTTTCAGGGATAAATCCCAACAGACCTAATATCACCGCTTTACCAGTACCGTGACCTTTACCCGTTTGTCCGAGCGAACCAAATAATTCGACGTTGACCGAAGTAACATTTGAAATCAGAGATTGGCTTTGTAATGCTTGGCAAAACGCAGTTGCCGCGCGCATTGGCCCAACAGTGTGTGAACTTGATGGGCCAATGCCCACACTGAACATATCAAATACGCTGATCATAATGGTCTCTTTTAGGAGAATAATAACTTAGTTTGGCACACTAACCACAATATACAAATGATATTTGCTAATGGAATGCATAAGAAATGCTAATTAATGGTTAATACAATTAAGCCTCATTGAAGGGCGTAACCAGGTCGTCTAAGATGACGTTATGCGCTAAGATGATTTTTGAGTAATGCTAGCATTCCCGCGGTAGCGCCCCAGATCCATCTGTCTTCATAAGGAATGAAATAAACCGGGAAGTCTTCATTGTTGCGGCTTACATGATGTACGAAAAAGTGTTCATCCTTCATTAGAAATGATAATGGTACTTGAAATACATCAGCCACTTCGTTTTCATCTATAAGCAATTCGCTATGGATATCAACCGGGCGTGTCAAAATTCCAAGGATAGGCATAACCGCAAACCCGCTGACGGTTTTATATTCAGGCAAATTACCAATGACCATTACGTTATCAGGATCGATTCCTATTTCTTCTTGTGCTTCTCTTAACGCAGTCGCGACTAATGTCTTATCGTTGGGCTCTCGTTTGCCGCCCGGAAAGCTTACTTGACCTGCATGATGCAAAAGATGACTAGCTCTAGTGGTCAAAATTACGTGTAATTCGCCTCTTATTTGTTGGACAGCAATGAGCACAGCAGCCGCACGTTGTGCTGCTGGAAATGGAAAATCATGCACAGGTTGGGATTGCCAATATTGATTAAAGCGATGAAGTAAATCGTGTAGTTGCATAACTCTTTTACTCGTATTTTAGGGTATTGCGAAGCACGGGTAATATTTTTGCTACTTTGTCAAAACTCTCTTGATATTCGCTGTCAGCTTGAGAGTCTAAAACAATTCCACCACCTGCCCAACAATATAGTGTTTTATGGGTGTTATCGGTGGCACTGGTATTTTCAGCTAATACAGTTCTGATACAAATACTTGTGTCCATATCGCCCCTGACACCAATAAAACCAATACTACCGCAATAAATGCTGCGTTTGTTAGGTTCTAGTTCTTGAATTATCTGCATCGAACGAACTTTGGGTGCGCCTGTAATTGAACCACCTGGAAAAGCGCCTTTGAGCAAGTCTAAGGGCGAAGAGTCTGATTTGATCTTGCCGACCACTGTGCTGACCATATGGTGCACTGCAGGATAACTCTCTAATTTAAATAATGACGGCACTGCTACACTATGAGGCTGGCAGTGCTTGCTTAAATCATTCCGTAACAAGTCAACGATCATGAGATTTTCGGCCAAGTCTTTTTCTGACGACAATAATTCGTCGCTTAATCGCTTATCTTCTATAGGATCATTGCTGCGTGAACGTGTGCCTTTAATCGGTTTTGTTTCGACATTTCTGTCTTTAACTTGAATAAATCGTTCTGGAGAAACGCTCAAAATACTAAAATCTTGGTGCCTTAAAAATGCTGAAAATGGTGCTTTGTTGACGTTTCTTAAGGTTTTGTAAGCCTGCCATTCAGACCCCACATAAGAGGCTGAAAAACGCTGCGCATAGTTAACTTGATAACAGTCACCCGCATTTAGATATTTGTTAATTGTCGAGATTCGTTCGCAATACTCTGCTTGACTGACATTACTTTTCCATTCTTCGGATAATCTAAATGATACTTGCGCTGCAATATCTGGTTCTTGTTCAATTAAAGCAAGTAAAGTTGAGCGCTCAGTATGCGCAAAAAACACGTCTCCAGTATGATTATCAAAAATGAGAGATTGGTCATAGATACCTACTGCAAAATCGTGTGCGCAGTATTCATGGGTATTGTCAGTGATATCAGTGTTCTTTATATTGTCTAGTTGTGTGTTTAAGTCGTAACCAAAAAAACCAAGGCAACCGACTACAAACGGCAAATGCTTGAAGCTCTCGTTTTCTTTATTGGCAGTGTCAAACGCTATAGACAAGGAGAAGTCATTGAGTAAAACATCTAGTGCTTCGAATGGGCATGCAGCATTAGGTTTGACGTTATTTGTCGAAGATACAGGACCGTCTTTATGTTCGATTTTTATGTTGCCATTCTTTGCGGTCACAGTGATGATGGGATCGCTGACAATGATATCAAATCGGCCATCACTCAATGTGTTGTTGCACGTGTCCAAGAGTGATGACCATGGTAAATGCTGGATAGCCGAAAAAACCTCAACAGCGTTTCGATTTAATATTAATTTTTCTACGACTAATTTTTGTTTCGCTTTTGACAATTATATTTCCTTTTGAAGACGAATATTATCGAACCTGTGACGCCAAAGTATGAGCGGTTTTTTTGGCGGTTTTTTGTTAACGAAAGTAGTATACTTGGGAAAGTTTTTTACATCATCCATAAATTTAAGATAGAGGTCTATATGACAGTCATTCGCCAGCAGGATTTGATTGATAGCATCGAGGATGCTTTACAATTTATCTCTTACTATCACCCACTAGATTATGTCAAAGCCGTCGAAGCTGCTTATCTGCGCGAAGAAAGCCAAGCTGCCAAAGATGCGATGGCGCAAATATTAATTAACTCAAGAATGTCTGCTGAAGGCAAGAGACCCATGTGCCAAGACACCGGGATTGTAACCTGCTTTGTCAAAATAGGGATGGACGTTTCTTGGGATAAAACAGATATGACGGTCCAAGAAATGGTGGATGAGGGTACACGCAGAGCCTACCTAAATCCGGATAATCCTTTGCGAGCATCTATTGTATCTGATCCAGCAGGAAAACGAATTAATACAAAAGATAACACGCCAGCGGTTGTCCATATTGATACTGTAAAAGGTAACAAAGTAGACGTAATGATTGCTGCTAAGGGCGGCGGTTCTGAGAATAAGTCAAAACTGGTGATGCTAAACCCAGGTGATGATATTGCAGATTGGGTAGTGAAAACACTACCTACAATGGGGGCCGGCTGGTGTCCTCCTGGCATGCTAGGCATAGGTATCGGCGGCACGGCCGAAAAAGCGGCCGTGTTGGCAAAAGAAAGCCTAATGGACCCCGTTGATATTCAAGAACTGATAGCGCGCGGACCAAAAACCACGGAAGAAAAGTTGCGCATAGATATTTTTAACAAAGTAAACGCCTTGGGTATAGGAGCGCAAGGACTAGGCGGCCTGACGACGGTCGTAGACGTTAAAATTATGTCAGTCCCGACGCATGCAGCATCTAAACCTGTTGCAATGATTCCAAACTGTGCAGCTACTAGACATGCGCATTTCTGCTTAGACGGCTCAGGGCCATCTAAGCTTGTTGCGCCCAAGTTAGAAGACTGGCCCGAAGTAACGTGGGAAGTCAGCAAAGATACACGTAGAGTCAATCTGGACGGTCTTACTAAAGACGACATCAAAGACTGGAAAGTGGGTGAAACCGTGCTGCTTAGTGGCAAGATGTTGACGGGAAGGGATGCTGCACATAAACGTATTCAGACAATGCTTAAAAGCGGTGAGGGTATGCCTGAGGGCGTCGACTTTACCAATCGCTTTATCTATTATGTAGGCCCAGTTTACGCAGTGCGCAATGAAGTGGTTGGGCCTGCAGGGCCTACCACGGCGACACGGATGGATCAGTTTACGGATATGATGTTAGAGCAAACTGGTTTGATTGGTATGATTGGAAAGGCCGAGCGCGGTCCCGCAACAGTAGACAGCATAGCTAAGCACAAGGCTGTTTATTTGATGGCTGTAGGAGGAGCCGCTTATTTGGTGTCTAAAGCGATCAAACAATCTCGTGTTGTTGCTTTTGAGGATTTAGGCATGGAGGCTATCTACGAATTTGAAGTTGAAGATATGCCCGTAACAGTTGCTGTTGATAGCAACGGCAATAATGCTCACAAGACAGGCCCTGCTATTTGGAAGGCAAAAATAGAAGAGCTGGATTCAAAATTAAAAGCCTAGAAATCATGCAAGCGTTTTTAATACCCGAGGTGGCCATTGCGGCTGCCTCAGTTTTTTTTGTGACGATAACAGCCATTGTTTTAATTATGTCGTATTACTACAGAAAAAGACAGGCAGCAATGTTGCAAGCATTTACGGCGTCGGGTGATGCCCTAAACGAACAAAAACGTTGTTTGGAAAAAACCGTTAATCAGCAGGTTAATGACTTTAATCTGCAACAACAAAAGCTAGCGTATTTACAGCAGACATTGTTGGACGAACAACGTGACCGCAATTCAGAAAAAGTAACAATGGTTCTCGAAATCAAGCAGCAGCAAGATTTACTTAACCAAAGTCAGCTAAAAATTGGTCGTCTTCAAGAACAAGCAAATGAGCTGGTGCGTCAGCATGACATTAATATTCAAACGAAGCATGACTTGGCCTTGTTACAAAAACAGTTGTCAGAATTACAAGTGATTTACGAGTCACAAAAAGCCAGCTTTGAACAGGAGCGCCTTAACTTTACAGAAAAACTCTCAATCCTTGAAAATGCAGAAAAGCATCTAAGTGTTCAGTTCGAAAATTTAGCGAATAAAATATTCGAACAAAAATCAGAAAAGTTTACAAAGACAAGCGAAAGCGGATTGACCAGTGTGATTGCTCCATTAAAGCAACAAATTGATGACTTTAAGCGCCAGATAAACGATCAATATAATAAAGAAGGACAAGAACGAGCATCACTTAAGACTGAAATATTAAGCTTACAGGCTTTAAATAAGCAGATCACAGAAGAAGCCGCCGCCTTAACCAATGCGCTTAAAGGTGATAACAAGCAGCAAGGAAATTGGGGTGAGCTGGTACTCGAAAGAATTCTTAATGAGTCGGGTTTGCGCAAGGGACACGAATATGAAACTCAAAAGTCATTAACTGACGATGCGGGCAAACGCTACCAGCCCGATGTAGTGGTGCATCTGCCCAATGATAAAGACATTGTGATTGATTCAAAAGTGTCTCTAACGGCATACGAGCGTTACGTGAATGCAGCGAATGAATCTGATGCAAAAAAAGCCATTAAAGAGCACACGTCATCAATTCGTATGCATATAAAAGGCCTTAGTAAAAAAGACTACCAAGATCTGACAGGTGTGCGTACCTTAGATTATGTTTTGATGTTTATTCCGATTGAGTCAGCGTTTATTGCGGCAATAGAAGAAGACCAAGGTCTCATTAAATATGCGATGGACAATCAAATAATGTTGGTAAGTCCGACCAATTTGTTAGTAGCGCTGCGCACGATTAATAATATTTGGCAGTACGAGTATCAAAATCAAAATGCTAATAAAATAGCAGAGCACGGTCGTAAAATGTACGATAAGTTAGTGGGTTTTGTTGCTGATTTGGACAAAGTAGGCAAATCATTGGACAACGCAACCAAAAACTATGACAGCGCATTAAGCAAACTATCAACAGGGCGTGGGAACCTGATCCGCCAAGCTGAAATGTTTAAAAAGCTCGGTGTGTCACCCACTAAATCGTTTGATACCAAATTGATACAGCTTGACGAAGATAGCGATTAGCTGAGTCGCTAGCGCAAGTTAAACGGCGCAATGCCTTGGTCTTCGACCAATTGTTGGTATTCATTTTGGCTTAGATTAAAGCTAGACATCAATACTCTGATCGATTTTATTTGCAAAGGATTGTTTTGCTCTTGCGCAATTTGCATCAACAATTCACGTGTCTCAGGTGTCCTGTCGATTTGCCCTTGCTCTATATAATCCATCACAATTGATTTGTTTTCTATACTGCTTGATTGGTCGTTAAGTCTTGCAAACGCTAATTGGCTGCGTTGCTCACTGTCAGAAAATCGAATAATTTGGTTAAACAGGTAGTTTTTGTAGCCTTGGTCTTCAACGTCCGTATTCATCTCTTGTAGTCTTGTCAGCACCTGTTGATTTTCAAATCGGGATAACTGAAACGGCATTAGCATGTCTAATGCATAAAGGCTTTGTTGCATCTCATCATCAAACAAAGCTATTTCCTTTAAGCTGCGCGTGATCTCAGTAGTCACAATACCCGTTCTGCCGACTATTTCCAAAAATTGTGTTGTTCCCAATTTGTCGCCATTTGCTCTGGCTTTTTGCGCAATCTGAACCAGTGCTTCTTTGCCTTTTTCATCAGCTAAACCCTGCAGTACGGAAACGATTAAATAGCTCTCGGTGCTGTCTGCAGGTAATGTCTCAAAATATTCACTGATCAAGGCTATTTCGGTATCTGAGTTACTGAGTAATAATCTGATTTGATCAATTTTCTTTCCGTACTCTTTATAATCTGTTGTGCTGCTCTGGAGCGCGATTAGTTGCTCAAACAGGGCGACTACATCACCGTCTTGTGCGGGTAATATTGGGTTTTCATCACCGACGTCTGCGTCCACTTTTTTGTCCGAGAGCTCGTTATTCATTGACCTCGTATCGACACTAGGCGTATTTGTATTGGTTGAATTGTTAACTCGATTTTCGGAGTTTTGAGCCGAGTCGTCGACAGTGTTAATAGAACCTGACTGGGGGGCAGCACTGCTTACTGTGATAATTAAGTCATCGTTGGTCTTAAAATGTTGACCGACAAAAAAACCACCTGCAAATGCGATTAGTAGACCAATTGTGAGTAAGGTCCAGCGCATCATACCCATGTGTTTATTTTACTTCGTAGGAGGTCGTAACGGCGACCGTTTGGTTGAGCATTAACATCACTGAGCAATACTTTTCTGTTGATAATGCAACTGCCCTTTGTAAATGCTTATCTTGTACTTTTTCGCCACTAACCACAAAATGAGCGTGTATTTTGGTAAACACGCGAGGGGGAGATTCTGCCCGTTCAGCGGATAATTCGACGTGGCAACTGTCTAGTGTTTGTCTTGCTTTACGCATGATTTCAACCACATCGACTGACGAGCATGCGCCGACAGACATTAACACAGATTCCATTGGCGAAAGACCTTTGCCATCGCCGTTTAGACTTATCGAATGTCCTGAATCTGTTTGACCTTCAAAGGCAAGATCATGGTCGGACTTCACCCACATCACGGTTGCTTTCATATTTTATCCTTTCTTTGGCAAAGAAATATGCGACTTTTCAATGTTAATTTTTTTCTTTTTGTACAGATTACCCAATGCTCTTTTGTATGCGCCTTTGCTAACGCTATAGCGCGCAAATATCTCGTCAGCGGGAGACTTATCTGTAATGGTTGATATGCCACCGTGGGCCTCTAAATCATCTAGTATTTGTTGAAATAAGTCGATACGGCCTTCTTTGCCGGGCTTTTGTAAGCTTAAGTCGATTTTGCCATCTTCTCTTATTGACTTAATGTAACCCGTCAAGCGTTGGCCTGTTTTGAGTTTCATAAACAAATCAGAGTGATACAAAAGACCTTGATGCGTGCCATTTACGATAGCTTTATAGCCTAGATTAGTACTATCAAAAACCATCAAATCGACTTCTTGCCCTTCACTCAAGTCATCGCCACTTTCATTCAAATAACGATGAATTTTGGTGCTGCCAACTAGTTTTTGTCGTTCTTCGTCATGGATTAAACGTACGACATACGCCAACCCGGCATCCAAGGGCTTATGTTGGAATGATTTTGGCACTAAAAGATCGCGAGGTAACTTCCAATCAAAAAACGCACCGATGTCATTTGAGCCGGTTGATACTAATACCGCAAACTCATCAACTTGCAATGGCACTTTAAGTGTACTTGCGAGCAAGTTTGCGCTTTGATCATAGTAGATATAAACGGTGATACTTGCACCTATGGCGGGATAGTTCTCTTGGCTAAACCCTAACTCTGACGCAGGAAGTAAAACAGCATTGCCATTTTCATTCTGCAAGGTAGCACCTGCAGGGGAGTGTTCAGTGACAGTTAGTGTGTTAAATTTACCAATTTCCAGCATTTGACTACTTATTAAATTAAATATTACTTAGTATATCAGTAATTATGAATAACCTTTACTGTATAAGATAAGTCTTTTGCAAACAACCAAAGTTCCATTAGTTTAGGCTAAACGTTAGGTGATATAAAAATGAAGCTCAACGCAGATATTGGCGAGTATAGCAGCGCACACCAAATTGATTCAGACGTGGATATTATGCCGTTTATTGACCAAGCAAACATTGCTTGTGGAGGTCATGCTGGCGACCCAATCAGCATGGATATGACCGTGAAACTTGCGAGTAGCTGCGGGGTAGAAATCGGTGCTCATCCTTCTTATCCCGATGTGACAAATTTTGGGCGACGCAGTATGCAGATTCCGCTGACGGAACTTAGGCCTATCATTCATGCGCAAATTGGTGCGTTAGATGCTATTGCAAGCGCTCAAGGCGCTACCTTGTCTTACATCAAACCGCATGGCGCTTTGTACAATGATATGATTCAAATACCGGCTGTTTTTGACGATGTTATTGATATCATTGCTGCTTATCCACGGTCCCTCAAATTAATGATTCAAGCCACTGAGATGTCCTATGCGCATCAACAAAAAGCCGATAAACATTCAGTTGACCTAATTTTAGAAGCGTTTGCGGACAGGGCATACCAAGCAAATGGAATGTTAGTTTCAAGGCATCATGACGGAGCAGTGCTGGACTTAGAGGATGCGCTAGATCAGGCAGCATCAATCATTCACCAAGGTTTTGTAACCTGTATTGATGGCAAAAAACTAGCATTGAGGGCAGATACGCTTTGCGTACATGGCGACACCCAAGGC
>Ga0115565_10002720_pt1 | contig 13156 bp, 14 predicted proteins | sample COGITO_mtgs_1105_FD_87199 | JGI IMG/M metagenome (GOLD analysis project Ga0115565, IMG submission 87199) | Pelagic marine microbial communities from North Sea - COGITO_mtgs_110530 | ecosystem: Environmental > Aquatic > Marine > Epipelagic | place: Germany:Helgoland, sampling site Kabeltonne... | reverse complement strand
TCCTCAACGGTCCCGGTGCTACTCGCTGAGTCGTAGCCCCGCGTTATTTGCGTCAAAAATATAGTGACGCCGTGGCTTCACTCGCACCACGTCGCCGATGCGGGTTCCGATAGAGCCAGGTTCGCGTGCGATCACGCTGATGGCGGTACCGTCAACCTGCGGGGTTACCCGCGGCCAACTAATGCTGAATCGATATGCGTCCACGCCGAGCCAGGACAGCAGATCCAGGTCGGCGTCGAGGCGTTGTACATGATCGCAGGCGGGGTCGGCGGTGGTGCCGTCCTTGATCCGGCCCGGGATGGCCGCGAAGTCATCCCACATGCTGCTCCCGCGCCCTTGGCTATCACCTTCAATTTGCCAGGACGAAGTGGCAGTACCGAGTTGGAAGTGTGCAGGTAATGAGCGTGGTGCCGACATAACCTGGATGCTTGCATAGGTGGGCGACTAGGATCTGAGACATGGCTACTACCGTTGCGATTTCTGCCCCATCAGATGACAGCGTTGACCTTCAGGGTGCACTGGCTATCCCCGAATCCGGAACTGGCCCCGGTGTCATCGTGATCCAAGAATGGTGGGGCCTACTTCCCCATATTGAGGATGTGGTGGACCGTTTCGCTGCGGCCGGTTTCGTTGCCCTAGCTCCGGATCATTACCGGGGGGTGCGGGCTACTGAACCAGATCAAGCCGGCAAGTTGATGATGGGCATGAAGGTGTCTGCTGCCGCCAGCGATATTGCCGCAGCCGCGGATTATCTGGTGCGCTCAGGTCACGTTCCCGGTGATCGCGTGGGCGTTGTCGGTTTTTGCATGGGCGGCGGCCTGGCCCTGCTCGCACCCACTGTGAGCCCGCATATTGACTGCGCTGCTGCGTTCTACCCGGCTATGCCCTGGCCGGACTACCACCCCGACTGGTCCAACTACGCCGGACGCGAAGCCATGGTGCATCAGGCGGAATCTGATATTCCCAACACCGGTCCAGATATCACCCGGTATGTCGCGGAGATCGCACGTCACGGTGGGGAGGCCACGATCGTGGACTACCCCGGCTCCCACCATGCCTTCTTCAATAACGACCGCCCAGAGGTGTACGACGCTGCCTTGGCTGCGCAAGCATGGGAGCGCACGCTGGAGATGTTCCACCGGCGCCTCGATGGGCCCTTCGCTTAAGGGAGCCATGCGAAAACACGGCCGAGATTTGCTGGGCGAACTTGATGCTGAGATAGAGCAGTGTCGGGCCTGCCCACGGCTGGTGGCCTGGCGCGAGCATGTGGCGCAGGTGAAGCGTCCTGCGTTCGCCTCGCACACGTACTGGGGTCATCCGGTGCCCGGCTTCGGCGATGCTCACCCGAAATTGCTCGTGGTGGGTTTGGCACCTGCGGCGCACGGAGCCAATCGCACCGGACGTGTATTCACCGGTGACCGCAGCGGGGATTGGTTATTTGCCGCGTTGTATCGGGCCGGTTATGCCGCTCAGCCGGCCTCTAGTTCCGTTGACGACGGCCAGTCCCTGACCGGTGCCCGCGTCACCGCCGCGGTGCGTTGTGCTCCACCGCAGAATAAGCCGACGACGCAGGAACGCGATAACTGTCAACCGTTCTTGGCTCGTGAGATCGCTCTCACCGAGCCGGTTGTGATCATGGCGCTGGGTGGGTTTGCGTGGAATTCCATCGTGCGCACCCTGTTCCAGATGCGATATCCGGTGCCGCGACCTAGACCGAAGTTTGGGCACGGGGCGCAGGCGATGGTGGGTGACGTCACCCTGCTTGGTTGCTATCATCCGAGCCAGCAGAATACCTTCACCGGCCGGCTCACCGAATCGATGCTGGATGATGTGTTGGCCACGGCTGGTGCGATCATCGCCAGCGATGGGACCGAACCCGCGGTGCGATAGCGTCAGCGCCCATGGGAACTTCATTCGCCATCACCGTGGTTGGCCACGACCGGCCAGGCATTATTGCTGAGGTCACCGGAGCTTTGGCTGACCTGGGTGGCAACCTTGAAGACTCGTCTATGACGCTGCTGCGCGGCCATTTTGCATGGACGTTGGTCGTAACCGGCACCGATCCTGCGGTTACCCAGGAACGGTTGAGGCCCTTGCAGGACAGCGGTTTGTGGACCACCGTTATCCCGCTGCCAGAGTCTGATGCCGCTCCGCGATCAGGGGTTTCCTATGTGCTGAGCGTGCACGGCGGCGACCGACCGGGCATCGTGGCGAAACTCACCGAGGTGGTGGCAGCCGCCGGTGGAAACATCGTGGATCTCACCACGCGGTTGGCTGGTGATCTCTATGTACTCGTTGCCGAGGTTGCGCTACCCGTGGAGGCTGATGTTGCACTTTTGGAGCGTCAGATCAGTGCTGCGGCAACCTCGGTTGGTGTGGGGGCCACCCTGCGACCGGAGGACACCGATCTTCTGTGACATCGCTGCTACCTGACCTTGCTGAGTTAGCGCTGGGTCGTGTGCGTGACGTTGTGCGGGCACCGCATCCGGTGCTTTCCACCGCGTGCGCTGACGTTGATCCGACCCTGCCGGAAACGGTGACCCTGGCTGCAGACCTCCTGGCAACCATGGCGGTTTCACCCGGTTGCGTGGGGCTTGCCGCCAATCAAATCGGGGTGCCCGCTCGCGTGTTTTGTCTCGACGTATCCGCACACCCGAAAACGCGCACCCATCATGGTCGCTTCGTGTTGGTGAACCCGGTCCTCGTGGAAGCAACCCGTAAAGAAAGAGCGCGGGAGGGTTGCATGTCTGTGCCCGATCTCACCGGCGATGTGCGTCGCCCTTCCCGGGTCGTGGTGACGGGTTTTGTCCCCGGTACCGGTGCGGAGGTCACATTGACCACGGATGCGTTCGAGGCCCGCGCGATCCAACACGAGATCGACCACCTCCACGGGTTGCTCTTCGTGGATCGGGTTGTCGACGCCCACGCGCTGCATCAGCGTCAGACTTACCTGTAGGTGCCCCCGGAGGGAGTCGAACCCTCACTGTGCCGGGTTTAAGCCGGGTGTCTCTGCCATTGGACTACGGGGGCGGACCACAAAATCCTCATCACCGCCGATACGCGATGACGAAGAAGCCTGCGTGGGTTACGGTAGAGGAAGACCTGATCGCCCTTGAGGAGACCACCCATGCAAACGTCTAATCCCATTCTTTCCCGTATCGATCGCGAAGCCACCGCCCGGCAGCAAGCCGGCGGTGCTGGCTTCGCCTACGACGAGGGCCGCTCGGCGGTGGCCTCTGCGCAGGCACCCCAGCCCGGTGCTGCCGGGGCCGGGCAGGCCCCGGGTGTCTCGACACCGGTCACGTTTGCCGATGTGATGGCCAAGAGCGGTCTGCTCTTCGTGGTGGTTGTGCTCACCTCGCTGGTGGGCTGGCAGTTGGCCAACATCGAGGGGCTGGGCACGATCGTGGTCTTCGCCGCCATGTTCGCCACCCTCGGCCTGGGTTTGTTCAATGCATTTAGGCGCGTGGTGAGCCCGCCGTTGGTGCTCGCCTACGCGGTGGTCTCCGGAGTCCTGCTGGGCTCAATCAGCAATTGGTACAACACGCTCGCGCTATCGGTGAACTACGAGGGACTGGTGCTCCAAGCTGTCCTGGCCACCATGACCACTTTCGGCGTCATGCTGCTGCTGTACGGCACCGGCATCGTGAAGGTCAACAACCGCTTCATGAAGGTCATGATTGGTGCGATGGCGGCGTACTTCGTTATCGCCATGGCGTCCTTCGTCGGTGCGATGTTTGGTGTCGGTGGTGGCTGGGGCTTCTACGGTGTGGGCACCCTCGGTCTCCTCCTCGCCCTCGGCGGTGTGCTGCTGGCCGCGTTCAGCCTGATGCTGGACTTCGAAGCGATCAAGCAGGGCATTGCTATGGGGCTGCCTGAGCGTGAGTCCTGGCGGTTGTCCTTTGGCCTTCTCGTGACGCTCGTGTGGCTCTACCTAGAGATGCTGCGCTTCCTCACCCTGCTCGCCATGGGTCGTGAATAGCACCGCACCCGCGGATTTTTCCACCGAACTGAACCGCCTTGTTGATCGGTTGCGCACCATGGCGATAACGCGCCTGGATCAATCGTGGCGTGCTGGGGAAAGTCGAGCAGAAGCCGTCCGAGAACTCGCGCGTTGGTGTGTGGCCAATACCGATGGTCCGCAACGCGATTGGGCTGCGGCAATTACCGATGTGGGTCCGGTAGCCGTTGGTGATCAGTTAGCGGTGACAGCTGCGGATTTATTGGATGCGCCGGGCACACCTGAGGTGTTGGCGGCGGCCACCGAGCGGTTTCGGCAGATGCGGCTCACGCTGTAGGCAACCCACTGTAGGACGCGGTGCTAGTGACTCGCACGCTGTAAAAATCCGCGCACTGATTCGCGGGCCTGGGTGGAAATCTGGGGTCCGTGGGTGAAGGCGGCAACGTCGTAGTTGATCTCGCCCAGTACGTGGGCGGTGCGTTTGTTTTGCACATGAGATGTACACATCGCCTGGATGGGCCAGGTGATGCGTGAGCGCATGTTCCAGATGGAGTCCCCGGTAATAAGCACTCCGCTGGGTTGATGGAGGAGCGCAATATGGCCGGGGGTGTGGCCGGGGGTGTGCAGCACCTGCAGGCCACCACCAACGTTGAGCACCTGCCCGTCGCTGAGTTCTTCACTCACTGCCACGGGTGCGAAACCACCGCCGGGTAGTCGATTGACCAAAGCGCCGAGGCGGGTGGTGGCATCAGCCGGTACGGATTTTCCACCAGAAAGGTAGGTCGCATCGAGGGCGTGGACGCCGACGCCGGGGGCATCGGTGCGCTGAACCATCGCGGCAGCTCCGCCGGCATGGTCGCTGTGGGCGTGGGTGAGCACGATTCGGGTGACGTCGTGTGGCGCCAGATTGACGGCGCGAAGACCGCGCACTATTGCTGCGGGTGCCCGCTTGAGACCACAGTCGACCAGGGTGACCTGCCCATCGTCGTCGACGATGACGAAAGAGTTGATGAAGTCACCGAGGGTCGGGATTCGGTAGATGTTTCGACCCAGGGGAACTATTGGTGCTCGACTCATGTGCTCAGCGTAGGCTCTGCGTTCATGCGCGTTGTGGAATCGGTAATTGATCTGATCGGGGATACCCCACTGGTGCGGTTACGCCGGGTGACCGAAGGCATTGCCTGCCCGGTGTACGCAAAGGTGGAATACGTCAACCCGGGTGGGTCAGTGAAAGACCGAATCGCTACCCGCATGATTGACAGTGCTGAGCAGCGCGGCGACCTTTCCCCCGGTGGCACGATCGTGGAGCCCACCAGCGGCAATACCGGTGTCGGCTTGGCCCTGGTGGCCCAGCAGCGCGGGTACAAGTGTGTTTTTGTGTGCCCAGACAAGGTGAGCCAGGACAAGCAGAATGTGTTGCGCGCCTATGGCGCTGAGGTTATTGAGTGCCCCACGGCGGTAGAGCCAGATGATCCGCGCAGCTACTACAGCGTGAGCGATCGACTCGCCCAGGAGATCCCGGGTGCGTGGAAGCCTGACCAGTATTCCAACCCGGACAATCCGCGCTCACATTTTGAAACGACGGGCCCGGAACTATGGGAGCAGACCGACCAGAAGATCACCGACTTCGTGGCAGGGGTAGGAACCGGCGGCACGATTTCTGGCACCGGGCGTTATCTGAAGCAGGTCAGCGACGGTCAGGTGCAGGTGATCGGTGCTGATCCGGTGGGGTCGGTGTATTCCGGTGGCACCGGGCGCCCGTATCTCGTGGAAGGGGTGGGCGAAGATTTTTGGCCCACTGCCTATGACCCTGAGATTGCTGATCAGGTCATTGCGGTGTCTGATGCCGAGGCTTTCGCGATGACGCGGCGCTTGGCCCGCGAAGAAGGATTGCTGGTGGGTGGTTCGTGTGGCATGGCAGTTGTTGCGGCGCTTGAAGTTGCTCGACACCGCACCGCTGATGATTTCGTGGTGGTGTTGCTGCCGGACTCTGGGCGCGGCTATTTGTCTAAGGTGTTCAACGATGAGTGGTTGGCGTCCTATGGTTTCGCAACGGGTGGTCAGGACGTAGCTTCACATGAGCGCACCGTGCACGATGTGTTGCGGCACAAGGCAGGTGATCTGCCCTCCCTTGTTCATACCCATCCCACCGAGACGGTGAGAGATGCCATCAACATTATGCGTGAGTTTGGTGTGTCGCAGTTGCCGGTGGTGAAGGCGGAGCCGCCGGTGGTGGCCGCAGAGGTGGTGGGTTCTGTCGCTGAACGCGATTTGTTGTCGGCCCTGTTTAGCGGTAAAGCCAATCTGGCCGACCGAGTGGAGGGACACATGAATCCGCGACTGCCCCAGATTGGTGCGGGTGAGCCGGTGAGTGCTGCTGTTGCGGCGCTGCATGAGTCTGATGCATTAATGGTGCTCGATGATGGTCAGCCGGTAGGTGTGCTGTCGCGTTCTGACCTGCTGGGTCACCTCACGGACTAGCTGCTAGAACGCTGGTAGCTCGAGCCCGGTGGAGGAGTGACAGCGGTAGCCGTTGGGCACCTTATAAAGGTATTGCTGGTGGTAACCCTCGGCGAAGTAGAAGTGGTGATCGTCAGCGGGCGCAATTTCGGTGGTGATCTCCGGGTAGCCCCGGTTTGCTAACGCTGGTGCATACGCGCTGACGCTTCGCTCGATGAGGTCCAGTTGCGCAGCGGTGGTGTAGTAGAGGGTGCTGCGGTACTGCGTGCCGGTGTCATTGCCCTGGCGGTATCCCTGGGTGGGGTCGTGCTGTTCCCAGAAGTGTCGGAGGACCGTTTCGGTGGAGATCTGCTCGGGGTGATAGGCCACCATCACAGCTTCGGTGTGGCCGGTGCGTCCGGTGCAGACTTCTTCGTAGGTGGGGTGGGGGGTGTAGCCGCCCTGGTAGCCCGCCGCGGTGGTGAATACCCCGGGTAGGCGCCAGAAGATCTCTTCAGCTCCCCAGAAGCAACCCATACCCAGGTACATCACCTCTACATCGCCGGGCCAGGGAGTCTCAGGTGTGGATCGAAGCGGGGTGCCCAGGACAGCGTGATCGGTGGGAATGGTGAACGGGTATTCGCTGCGCCCGGGGAGTGCGGAGTCAGACTCCACCATTTGACCCTTGCGGCCGAGGAGGCGGGAAAAGAAGTCAGGGCCTGCACCAGAGATTGCCATGGCATCACTGTACGTGCCGGTGTGCCTAGGCGCCTGATCCGTGGTGACGATGATGGCCGCGCTAGAAGGGTGGTGGGTCGGGTTCGGGCGGTGGCGGGTCGGGTTGTGGCAGTGGTTGATACGGAATTGTGGTGTAGGTGCGACCGAGTTGGGTGGTCCAGGTGTGGGATTCAGGTGTGGTCCAGCCGGCGTTCTCGCGCTGTCGATTGTGGGTGATGCAGGCGAGGCTGAGGGTGCGGGCTGCCGTGTGGGGATTGGTGGCGTAGGTGGGTACGTGGTCAATGTCGAGGGTGCGGGTGCGGCTGCATCCGGGTGCATCGCAACGGTGGTCGCGGGCGTGGATGTAGCGGGCGAGTCCAGCGGTGGGTAAGCGTCGGTTGCCATCGTCTAGCAGGTGCCCGGTGATGGGATCGGTGATCCAGCGGGTCCAGGTGCCGCTGGCAGCGAGGTGGCGGGCGAGGTCGGGGTCGAGGGGCCCGTATCCGGGTAGATGGGCGGGGTGGTTAGCCAGGGAGAGTGCGGTGGGCAGGTCGATGATGATTCGGATGTCTAGCTTTGGGGTGTCGCGTTTACCGGAGGGGGTATGGCTGTCGGTCGGTGAAGGTGCCATGCCGAGGGGGGCAATGCCGGCGAGGTGCAGGGCAGCTGCGACACGCCATTGACCCAGGGTGCGGTTGGTGGGTTGGCCATGGATCTGTTCGCTGCCGTCCACCGATTGGCTGCCGGGGTGCTGTCCGGAGGCTTCCTCAGTGAGGGTGATGTCGGCGTCGCGCAGGGTTTCGGCGTGGGCGGTGAGGTGCTGGTGGAGGGCGTGGATGTCGATGGTCATGCCGGTGATGGCGAGGGTGGCCAGGGCATCGGTGTCGTTCCACAGATTGCACTGGGTGCGTTCGCGCAGTGTCTTCTTGCGGCGAGTGGTCGCGGCCTCGGGCGCGATTCGGTCGAGGAGGTGGCGGGTGCGTTCGCGGAGGCGTGCCGGGGGGTAGTTGCCTGCGGTGGGTAGGACAGCTTCGAGGAGGTCATAGCCGATGTCGTAGGCGGTGTGGGGGTTTTCGCGGTCGATGGTGGCGATGGCTTCGGCGATGACGGTGGCTTGGCTGTAGGTGATGTGGCCCTGGCAGAGCGCGGTGCGAATTTGGCGATGGTGTTCGGTGATGATGACGGCGGTATTGATGCGATGGGCGGCGGTACGGGGGGAGACGTGGAGGGCGGCTGCGATTTCGGTTTCGGCCCAGTCGTCGGCGCGGGAGTCGATGCCGGGCCCGTTGGTGCCGGCGTCTGCCTGGTAGGTGTTTAAGGCTGCGGCCATGCTGGTGGCAGAGAATGCCTGGGCCCAGGAGGTCATGCGTTCGCAGGCTTTGAGAAAGCTGATTTGCTGGGAGCCATTGAGCCTCTCAATTTCAGTTTCCTCAATGATGGCAGCAAGTTTTGGACCCGCGGGCACTTCAAACCATGCGTCGTCTTCATCGCGGGTGCGATCAATCCATGCGGTTGCCATGACACGTAACTTGCCACAGGGGTCTGACATTGCGGATGGCTCAAGATTGACGACTCACCACACCCCCGACCACCCTGGGGGAATAGGCTGAACCTCATGGATGCATGGGATGACTCTGGCTTCAATACGCGCGCGATTCACGCAGGGCAAGAACCAGATCCGCTAACCGGTGCGGTGGTGCCCCCGGTCTACCAGGTGTCCACCTTTGCCCAGGACGGTGTGGGTGGTTTGCGCAACGGATATGAATACTCCCGCAGCGGCAATCCTACTCGCACGGCACTCGAAGAATGCCTGGTGAGTTTGGAAGCGCCGGGCATCACCGGTGCGCGTGGCCTTGCCTTCGCGTCGGGCCTGGCAGCAGAGGACACTCTCCTGCGCGTTATTGGCACTCCCGGTGGCCATGCGGTGATCGGCAACGACACCTATGGCGGCACGTACCGGCTGTTCTCAAAGGTGGCCCAACCCTGGGGTTTAGATCACACCGCGGTCGATCTCACCAACCTTGCCGCGGTCAAGGCAGCGATCGTGCCGGGGCGTACCTCCATTGTGTGGGCCGAAACGCCCACCAATCCGTTACTCACCGTGTTCGACATTGCCGCCTTAGCTGAAGTGGCCCACGCCGCCGGTGCCGTTTTGGTGATTGACAACACCTTTGCCTCTCCGTATCTCCAGCAGCCCATCGCACACGGCGCTGACGTGGTCGTTCACTCCACCACCAAGTACCTCGGCGGGCATAGCGATGTGGTCGGTGGCGCACTGGTGGTCGCAGATGCAGACCTGGCCAACCGTGTGGCCTATCACCAAAACGCGATGGGGTCCGTGCCCGGCCCGTGGGATTCGTGGCTGGTACTGCGCGGCATCAAAACCCTTGGCGTGCGCATGGACCGCCATTGTGCCAATGCCCAGGCCATCGTCGAACTTCTCACCCAGCACCCCCGTGTCACCGCCGTGCTTTATCCCGGCCTATCGGATCACCCCGGACATGCTGTAGCGCAACGGCAAATGAACAACTTTGGCGGCATGGTGTCCTTCCGCGTTGCGGGTGGGGTTGACGAAGCGGTGGCGATCTGTGGACGCACCACGGTGTTCACCCTCGGTGAGTCACTCGGTGGGGTCGAATCACTGATCGAACACCCCGGCCGGATGACTCACGCGTCCGTTGCCGGTTCCACCCTTGAAGTTCCCGACGACCTCATCCGCCTATCGGTTGGCATTGAAAACGTTGACGACCTACTCGCTGATCTCACAAAAGCGCTGCAGTGACCCTGCACGAACAGGGTGTTCGGCTCATTGAACCCACCACCCGAACAGCCCTACGCATCAGCGACGACGTGCGGTCAGGTAGATCCACCGCGCGAGGCGAAGTGGAACAGGCGCTCACCCGGATAAATAACACCAACAGCACCATCAACGCCTTTGCCGTTGTTCGCGAAGACCATGCCCTCCGTGAAGCCGACGAGGTCGATGGTGTCGTCGATAAATCTCACCTGCCCCTCGCTGGGGTTCCCGTGGTGATCAAAGACAACGTGAGCGTCACCGGTGAGCCCATGCGCAATGGCTCCGCGGCCACCTCGGCAGAACCACAAACCCACGATCACCCGGTGGTGCAACGATTACGCGCTGCCGGTGCAGTTGTTGTCGGCATCACGCGGGTGCCCTCCTTTTGCGTATTCGGCGCGACAGACTCAGCTTTCGGGGTCACACGTAATCCGTGGAACGCTGGCCGCACGCCGGGTGGTTCAAGTGGTGGATCAGCCGCTGCGGTGGCTGCCGGCATGGTTTCGCTGGCCCACGGAAATGACGGCATGGGTAGCGTGCGCATTCCCGCGGCATGCACCGGACTGGTGGGGATCAAGCCCGGGCTAGGTGTTGTGCCGGCTGAACTTGGCGCCACGGACTGGTACGGCATGGCTGAAAATGGTCCGCTAGCAACAACTGTTGCGGATGCAGCCCTGATGTTGTCGGTGATGGCTGATCAGCCAGAACTTGCCCACGTCAACGTACCGCCGCGTTTGCGCATTGCGTATTCCACTCGACGTCCGGTCGCCGGTATTCCACTGGATAACGGGTGGGCCGCCGCGCTTGATCGAGGTGCAGCCGTGTTGCGCCTGGCTGGTCACTCGGTACAAAAATGCGATCCGGTGTATCCCACCGGTGCTGCAGCAGTTGGTATTGCACGGTGGTGGGCCGGGACCGCCGCTGATGTAGATCAGGTCATCGCCGAGGGCGGTGACCCACGCGAGATTGAACCTCGTGTGCGTCGACACGCTGCCCTCGGCCGACTGGTGAGTAAGAACGCTCGCATTGCGCAACTACTGCTTGGTCCTCGCCTTCGCGATGCGTGGATTGCCCGCGCTGAAGGGTTTCTCTCCGATTACGACGTGCTCATCACCCCCGCTCTTGCGCGCCCGCCGCTGGAGTCGCGACGTTGGCATGAGGCCGGATGGTTGGTCAATATCGCCGTCAACGCTGCCTACGCCCCGTTCGCTGCGCCATGGAACGTCGCTGGATTTCCATCGATGGTGGTACCGGTGGGTATGCATCCCACCTCGGGTACACCCGTGGCGGTGCAACTGGTGGCCAGACCCGGGCGCGAATCGATGCTTATTGCCGTCGCCGCTGAAATTGAGGCTGCACTACCCCACTGGCGCTCTTAAGTTTTTTCGCTGCGGTGCAGTGTTTCTGGGCTGCGTACAACAACCAATAGCACCACAACGGAAACCGCAGCACCGATGAAGAACGCCCAGGAAAACCCTGCGGTGTCCAGCAGATAGCCGGCTAGTAGCGGGCCGATCACGCTGCCAAGGTCACTCATCATCTGGAATACCGCAATGGGTAGGCCTCCCCGGCGCCCACCCATCAGGTCACCCACGGCAGCAGCGGGTGCCGATGATCGGTACGCCAAGGCAACACCAAGGATGCTCATTGCGAGAAAAAGCAGCAGGGTGCCCAAGGTAGTTTGGCCGGACACGACATCGGCTAGAACGAGTACCGACATGCCGACGATCGTGGCGACGGTGCCAATGATCATGGCGGGACGCCGACCGCGCAGGTCTGCCATCCGGCCAGCGGGTATCAGCGCAAGTGCCTGTGCTGCAGCGGCAAAAAGAAATGCGAATCCCGATAACGCTGCATCCTGGCGCAGACCTTCGATTACAAACAGTGGAATTAGCGCTGCCCGAATACCAAAGGTGACAAAGCCGTTCAGGAAGTTGACACCCAGTGCTGCCCGATAGGCCGGCATGCGTAAGAAGCGCACCAGTTCGGCGGTCTTGGACGCATCAGCCGGTGATTCATTGGCGGCAACCGCAGCCTCCTCCTCAACCAAATGGGCGCGGGTGAGAAAGACTAAGGCAATAATCATTGCCGCAGTTAGCGTTGCGGCATAGACGAAAAAGGGTGCACGGAAAGACCAGGCCAGTACCAGGCCACCCACGGCTGGTCCGGTGACGCCGCCGAAGAGGAAGCCGGCCTGGAAGGCTGCTGATGCTCGGCCGCGTTGCTCTGCCGCCACCACCCGCAAGAGCAGCGCGAGTGCGGCAACGGTGAACATTGACGAACCAACGCCGCCGATGCCGCGCAGAATGAGAAGTTGCCCGAAATTTTGAGAGAGGCCGGCCAGGGCGCTTGATCCGGCCACAATGGCCAGTCCGGTGGCCAAAATCACTCGCTCACCGAAGCGGTCGGTAAGCCAGCCGGCGCCGGGTGAGGCGATAAACCGCATCAGCGCAAAAGCTGAGACCACCGAGGATGCTGCAAGTGCGCTGACGTCGAAGCTTCGGGCGAAAATAGGGATTGCCGGAATGACGATGCCAAAGCCAAGAGCAACGAAGAAGGCGATGCCCGCCAGCACCGAGACCTCCCGCGGTAGCCCCTTTAGGAAGGGCAGTCGCGAAGGCACGCGCACACTGTATGCCCTGCCAAGGACGGTTCAGTGACCGCGGCGAGCACGCATGTAGTCGGTGACGACATAGCGGCCTAGCCGCTGCGCATCAACGCCGAGCACGCGCCCACAATTGCGACGAGCCATCGCATCAAGGAAGCGCTCGAGCCTGGGGTCATCGCCGAGCCGAAACCATGAGATGGCAATACCGCGACGGGTCAATTGATCCACGGCCCCCACCGTTTCGCGCACAGTTTGGGCATCGGGTGGCCACATAAACCACCAGTCGCCATCGCCACGCAGATACGCGGTGGGTTCGCCGTCGGTCACCACCAGGCACACCGGTTGGGCGCCGGGGTGTTGATCAAAGAAGCGTCCCGCTAGCAATAGGGCGTGGTGCAGGTTCGTGCCCTGCAGATCGCCGGCATCAAGATTGGGTAGTTCTGCGGGCTTCACGGTGCGGGCCAGGTTGGCAAATGTGATGATCTGCATCGCATCGAGTGGATAGGTGGAGGTGGACAGGTGATGCAGCGCCAAGGCGGTGGTTTTGGCCGACTGCCATGTGTCATTCATGACCATCGAAAACGATTGATCCACCAGTAGCGCAACGGCAGCCCGCGTTTGGGTGTTCGTTTCG
>Ga0115565_10002712_pt1 | contig 13186 bp, 11 predicted proteins | sample COGITO_mtgs_1105_FD_87199 | JGI IMG/M metagenome (GOLD analysis project Ga0115565, IMG submission 87199) | Pelagic marine microbial communities from North Sea - COGITO_mtgs_110530 | ecosystem: Environmental > Aquatic > Marine > Epipelagic | place: Germany:Helgoland, sampling site Kabeltonne... | reverse complement strand
ACGCTGGCTATATAAACGCTGAATTTGCTCAATACAACCTTCATGAATTTCCTTATCCTTCATCACTTTAAACAACAAAGAAATATACAAAGGAATTACAGGTATTGCAGAACTAGCTTGTGTTACCAAAGCTTTATTTACAGAAACATACGCTTTTCCTCCAATCGATTTTAAATCGTCTGTAATTTTAAAAGCAGTTGCTTCCAAATGATCTTTTGCAGCGCCAATAGTTCCATTTCTATACACGGGTTTTGTAACATCTGGGCCAATATAAGAATAGGCAACAGTGGTTGCACCTTCTGCAAGTAAGTTTTCTGCTTGCAAAGCATCCATCCACATTTTCCAATCTTCACCACCCATAACTGTAACTGTATTTTCAATATCATCTCCTTCTGCAGGATTTATAGATATTTCTGATACAACTCCTGTATGAAAATCGACTGTTTTATTGGTAAAAACTTCGCCAATTGGCTTTAAAACCGATTTATATCTTTTTCCAGTATTTGGATGGGTTCTTACAGGTGATGCTAAACTATATATTACCAAATCGATTTGACCTAAATCTTCTTTGATTAAATTAACAACTTCTTGTTTTACTTCATTTGAAAAAGCATCTCCATTAATACTTTTTGCATATAAACCAGCTTTATGAGCATGTTTTTCAAAAGCTGCTGTGTTATAATAACCTGGAGAACCTGGTCTGCCTTCTGTTGGAGCTTTATCAAAAAAGACACCAATTGTTGCAGCATCAGATCCAAAAGCACTTGTAATTCTAGATGCTAAACCAAAACCTGTTGATGCTCCTAAAACTAATACTTTTTTTGCGCCTTCAATTTTTCCTTTCGATTTTATGTATTCTATTTGATTGACTACATTTTGCTCACAACCTGTTGGATGTGATGTTAAACAAATAAAGCCTCTTGTTCTTGGTTCTATAATCATTTTGTTGTAAAATATAAACCTCAAAGGTTTTTAAAACCTTTGAGGTTTGATTAATAATATTTTATTTTAATAAAAAAGAATTTACATTCTCTTCAATTCTTTCTAGCACATTTTCTGTGGATGCTTTTATAAAAGTTTCTCCAGTAATTTGTTCGTACAATTCTATATATCTGTTAGAAATTTCTGTGATTTTTTCATCATTCATTGCTGGAATTTGCTGATTTTCTTTTCCTTGAAACCCATTTTCTATCAACCATTGACGTACAAATTCTTTTGATAATTGCTTTTGATTTTCGCCTTTATCTTGCCTTTCTTGATAACCATCAGCATAAAAATAACGAGAAGAATCTGGTGTATGAATTTCATCAATCAATACAATTTTACCTTCTTTAGTTTTACCAAATTCGTATTTCGTATCCACCAAAATTAAACCTCTTTGTGCAGCAATTTCAGTTCCTCTTTGAAATAATTTACGAGTATAATCCTCTAAAATCAAATAATCTTCTTCGCTTACAATACCTTTTGATAAAATTTCTTCTCTAGAAATATCTTCATCATGATCACCATTATCTGCTTTGGTTGATGGTGTAATTATAGGATTTGGAAATTTATCATTTTCCTTTAAACCTTCAGGCATTTCTACACCACATAAAATTCGTTTCCCTAATTTATATTCACGAGCTGCATGTCCAGAAACATAGCCACGAATAACCATTTCCACTTTAAAAGGTTCACATAAATGACCAACAGCAACATTTTCATCAGGATTTGCCAACAACCAATTAGGAACAATATCTGCAGTATCGTTCATCATTTTAGTCGCAATTTGGTTCAAAATTTGCCCTTTAAACGGAATTTGACGTGGCAAAACAACATCAAAAGCAGATAACCTGTCTGTTGCTATCATTACCAAAAGTTCATCATTTATATTATAAACTTCTCTTACTTTTCCTTTATAAACAGATTTCTGATTCGGAAACTTGAAATTTGTTTCGTTAATTGTATTCATACGTTTTTATTATATTCTCGTAACAAAAGTAACTCAATTTTAAAAAAATCATTTCCTTAATAAAGAAAAATTACCATGAAGCACTTCTCCAGTTTCATTAATTATTACTTTAAACCAATAATCTGAGGTTTGCATTGGTTTTCCATTAAAATTACCATCCCAAAAACCAGTTGTACTTTTTATTTCTTTGATCATTTGCCCAAATCTTGAATAAATAAAAATAGTGTAATTGACATCTGGAAAATCTTTTAATCTCCAAAAATCGTTTTTACCATCATTATTTGGTGTAAAAAAAATTGGATATGTTCTTATAAAAACATTTTTAGAAAAAAACTCACAACCATCTTTACCTCTTACATAAATTGTTTGCTTACCACCATTTACATTATTAAAAATATTTTTTGTTTGATAATTTATACCATCTAAGGAAAACTCATATTCTCTGTTAGAGTAAACTGCTATTTCTACATTATTATTTACTGATGAAAAATCGTTTATAAGTATTCCTACATTATTCAAAGCTTTATTTTTTACCACTTCTATATTTACTGTTGATGTTGAAAAGCCACAAGCTCCATTATCTACACTATAAGAAAAGGTATTTGAATCATCATTTTTAGGATCAAAAACATTATTTGGCAAAACTGGACTCCAAACTCCATTTGTATCTGGATTTCCTTTTAATAAATCAAATAAATTTATGGGTTCAGAAAATTCGCAAATTTGTATTATTGCATTTTCGCCACTATTGGGTCTGTTTAAATTTTTAATTGTTACTTCAGCTTGCAATGTGCCACATTTTTCATCAACTACAGTATATGTATATTTATTATCAACATCAAATCTTTTATCATAAAGATTGGTCCCACTATTTAATTCTGGAGACCAAAAACCATTTGGAGAAGGATTTCCATTTAAAGATTCTAATAAATCGACTCGATCTAAACCTTCACAAATTAAAATTTCAGCATCAATACCAGCACTTAATTCTGATAAAAACGCTACTTTAACTTCTGCTTTTAAATCGCCACAAATTGGGTCTGTTTGTGTGTAAGTATAAATACCAGCAGCATCTATTTTTGGATTAAAAATACTGCTACTAGATGCTAAAGTTGGTGACCAACTACCTCCAAGATTTGGATTTCCATTTAAACTTTTAAACAAATCTACAGGTAAAAAATTTTTACAAACTTCTAAAAGTCCGTTTTTACCAGGACTCAATAAATTTAATTCTTGAAAATCAAAAACTCTATTTCTATTAGTATCATCTGGAGTTGTATAACCTGTAGATTCGTTTATAATAAGACCCTGAAAATTAACGGTATCTGGTAAATCTCCTAAAATACCATCGTTATTAGAATCGCCAAAACCAGCTTCTCTTACGTCAAAACAATTATCATTATCAGCATCTAAATCCATAGAATCTGGAAAACCATCATTATCTGTATCCACAAAACCATTACCTTCTAAAGTATCTAAAATACCATCATTATCATCATCTAAATCAATAGCATTGGCAATTCTGTCGTTATCAAAATCTATATTACAAATTAAAATAACTGCTAAAGAATTAAGGCAATCTCCTAAATTATCCTGAATGGTTAATGCTCCAGTAATTTCTCCATTATTTATTAAATTACACAACCAAGAACAATCATCTAAAAGCGGATTATTTTGCACTTTTACATCTCCTTCTACTTTTGCAAAACGTCCAAATCCTGTTACATTATTTAAATATTGATTATTACTTATTGAAAACCAATCATCTAAAAAATACTTTTCGCCTATAACTTTTAAAGAATTAAAATTTGTAATACTTTTTAAACTTGTATTTTCAATTGTTAAAGAAGCACCTACAGTTTCTAATAATTGAAATTCTGGTATTTCTTCGATTGCGAAACCTCTAATATCTAAAAATCTATCTATAGTTTTTAAGGCATTAAAACCTCTTATTTCTTTTATAGATTCTAAATTTAAATCGTTTCCAACAAATGTAAGTTGTTCAAAACCTTCAACTAAATTTAAACTAGGATTAGATGTTAAATTTAAGTCATCTAAAATTTGTTCTAATTTATTAAAAGAAGGAATTTTACTTAAAAGTGGATTTTCGCTTATGTTTAGCTGATTTCTGATTGTTTTCAAATTAGTAAAACCATCAATTTCCTCTAAACTGTCTCCAAATCCAATTTCTAATCCTTTAATTATTGTTTCTATTTTATTAAAACCTTCTACTCTTTTTAAAACAGGATTTAAAGCAATAATTATATTATTGGCAGAATTTAAATTATTAAAACCAGAAATAATGGTAAGATTTCTGCAATTTGTAATATCAACATCTCCTCGAACTTGGAGTAGGTTGTTAAAACCTATAATTTCTGTAACATTAACAGTAATTCTTAAATTTCCACTAATACTTTCTAAAAAATTTAGTGGAGATATATCAACAATATCTGAAATAATTAAAGGATTAGAAGCGTCTGATAATCCAGAAGTTAGCGTTAAATTTCCATTAATTAAACTACAATTACCATAAATTCTGGCAAATTCATTTACTCCTTTTTGAGATGAAAGTATGATATTTCCTGGAGGAGGACATTGAGCAAATCCTAAAAAACAAGTAATACATAGTATTAAAAAAAGAATCTTTTTCATGAATAACAAAAATACTGAATGATAATTAGTTTTAATCTAGTTTTTTAACTAAAGTTTACTAATGTTTAGGCAATTATTAAGCAATAATTTAATCCTTTTTTTCTAAAACCTTTATCTGCTTTAAATTATCTGCAATGGGTGTTGCTGTAATTACTTTTTCACCAGGAATAAAATAAAAAAAATAGGCTGAGTTTTGCCCAACTTTACGAACGTTTAATTTTGTGTTATCTTTAAAAACTAATGTATAATTAGGTATAATTTCTTTGGTATTATATTTATGTTTCATTCCAATTCCCATGCCTGTTCTCATTGAAATAAATAATAAAAAGAAGATGAACATCATTCCTGGAATAATCGTCTTTTTCTTAGCTAATTCTTCATATTTTTTATCCCATTTTTCGATATTGTACATTTTTTGATACCATTTTTTAACTCTCAAATAGGCATATACTTTAAACATCCATCTTGTAAAATAAAGATACATTACAAAAAACATCAATCCTAAAAATAGGGATATTTTCCAATTATTAATTAACAAACTAATTGGTGAAATTAATGCATCTAAAATTGTGGTATAATTTAAATAAGAAACTCCAAAAATTCCATAAAAAATGGCATCACTTACAATCCCCAAAATAATTAGGTATAAATAACCAATATAAAATACGTCTTGTAAGTCTAATTTTTTCTGTTTAATTTTCATTATACTGTTTCTATACTTTTATATGCTGTAATTATTTTTCTTACTAATCTATGCCTAACCACATCTTTATCATCTAAATAAACTTGCGCAATTCCGTTAATATCTTTTAAAGCTAATAAAGATTCTTTTAAACCAGAAATCTGTTTTCTTGGCAAATCTATTTGACCTGGATCGCCTGTAATAATAAACTTTGCGTGCATACCCATTCTTGTCAAAAACATTTTCATTTGATTATGAGTTGTGTTTTGAGCTTCATCTAAAATAACAAAAGCATTATCTAAAGTTCTACCTCTCATAAATGCCAAAGGTGCAATTTGTATAATGCCTTTTTCTAAATGAGATTCTAATCTTTCATGGGGAATCATATCTCTTAAAGCATCATATAAAGGCTGCATATAAGGATCTAATTTTTCTTTTAAATCGCCTGGTAAAAAACCTAAATTTTCGCCAGATTCTACAGCTGGTCTCGTTAAAATAATGCGTCTAACTTCTTTTTCTTTTAGTGCTTTTACAGCTAAAGCCACAGCTGTATATGTTTTCCCAGTTCCTGCAGGTCCAACAGCAAAAAGCATATCGTTTTTAGCCATTTCTGTAACCATTTTACGCTGGTTTTCTGTCTGTGGCTTAATCATTTTACCATTTACACCATGCACTAAAATATCTTTCACATTCTTTTTAGAAATAGATTTTTCTTCATTTCCATTTGATGTTAAAATGCGTTCGATACTATTTTCATCTAATTTATTATAACGATCAAAATACTTTACCAAACGTTCAAAACGAATTTCAAATTCATCTAAAAGAGGTGATTCTCCATAAATTTTTAATTTAGATCCGCGAGCAACAATTTTTATTTTAGGAAAATATCTTTTTAATTGCTCAATCGTACTGTTTTGTGGGCCAAAGAAATCTTTTGGGTTTATTTCCGTTAACTCTATAATGCGTTCGTTCAAATTATTAAGTTTATTAAAATATTAGTTTCAATTATTAAAATAAAAATAGGCATAAAAATTTCTAAAATGATTAGATTTGCTTAAAATAATTCAGAACTTTTACACAACTAATTAACAGCCGAAAAATTAATGTCTTTTATCACTTTAACATCAGATTTTGGGACTAAAGACCACTTTATTGGGGCTGTAAAAGGAGCTATTTATTCAGAATTAGCAGATGCCAAAATTGTAGACATTACACATGAAATATCACCCTTTAATATCACTGAAACTGCCTATATCTTAAAGAATTCTTACAAAAGCTTTCCTAAAGGAACCATTCATATTGTGGGTGTAGATTCCGAATTAAGTGCAGACAATAAGCATATTGCAATTTCTTTGGATGACCATTTTTTTGTGTGTCCTGATAATGGATTAATTTCTATGATAGCATCAGAAATCCAACCTACAAAAATTGTAGAAATAAATATTCATGATCGAATTGAAAGTAGTTTCCCTGTTTTAGATGTTTTTGTAAAAGTTGCCTGTTTTATTGCACGTGGTGGAAATTTAACAGTGATTGGCAAAGAAATTAAGGAGTATAAAAAGCTAATTGAAATTCAACCGAAAATAAATCAAGCTAAAGATCAAATAATTGGCGGTGTTTTATACATTGATAATTATGGTAATGTAATTACCAACATCAGTAAAAAAATGTTTAACGATATTGGTAAAGGGCGTACTTATAAAATAAATGCTTCACGTTATACTTTTACTAAAATTTTCAATAAATACAACGAAATTACTGGCAATGATTCTACAGATAGCTTACAGTTTGATGGTAATAAATTAGCGATTTTCAACTCCGCTGGTTTTTTAGAAATTGCAGTATATAGAAGTAATTTAAAAACAGTTGGTGGTGCTGCAACTTTATTGGGTATGGAATATAGAGACCCTGTAATTGTTGAGTTTTTTATGGAATCGAAACCAGAATATACACCTATAATGTAAACTATGTTTGTTAGAATTGTAAAAATGAGTTTTCACTCAAAATATATTGAAGCATTTCAAAAAATGTTTGAAGAGAAAAAACAACTAATTCGAAATGCTGATGGGAATCAATTACTAGAATTATACCAAGATAAAAACAACCCTGAAATATTTTTCACCTATTCTTATTGGAAACATGAAAGCGATTTAGAAAATTATAAAAACTCTGAATTGTTTCTAGAAACGTGGAAACAAACCAAAACTTATTTTAACGATAAACCACAAGCTTGGAGTGTTGATAAAAAAGTAAGTTTGAAATAGGCAGTAAGTAGTGAGCAGTAAGCAGTAAGCAGTAAGCAGTAAGCAGTAAGCAAAAATAAAAAAGATAAATGGATTACAATTTTACACCCTTTCCTGTTTTAGAAACAGAACGATTAACCTTAAGAGCATTAAATTTAGACGATGCAAAAGCAATTTTTGGTTTAAGAACCAATAAAGAAGTCAACGAATACATTGATAGAAAAGTGCCAAGAAATCTTTCTGAAGCTAGAGCTTTTATTGATAGAATTTCAATGTTAGCAGAAAATGGCAAAGGTATTTTTTGGGTAATAGCCTCAAAAAGCACCAACGAATTAATGGGAACAATTGGTTTGCGTAATTTTGAAGATGAAGAAGACTATGCAGAAATTGGTTATGAAATAAATCCTGATTATCAAGAAAGAGGTTATATGAGCGAAGCTTTTGAACCTGTTTTAAATTATGGATTTCAAAATTTAGAGCTAAAAACTATAGAAGCTTTTACACACAAAAATAATACGGCTTCAATTGCGTTATTAGAAAAACTAAACTTTGTTTTCGATCCTGAAAGAGAAGATGAAGGTTTTGAAAATAACATAAGTTATCAGTTAAAAAATTAGGAGTTTGGAGTTAGGAAAAAAATAAAACTTTTTGATTTTAACGAGTTCTCGATACAATTTTCTCAAAAAATCGAAAATTACTCGAACTGACAAAATCTTATTACTCAAAAGCTTAGAGAATTTAGAAAACTAGATAACAATTAAACAATTAAACAGTTAAACAGTTACACATATTTGAAAGCAATCTTAAAAAAAGAATTCAACTCATTTTTTGCAAGTCCAATTGCGTATTTAGTTATTGGAGTTTTCTTGCTGATTAATGGTTTGTTCTTATTTATTTTTGATGACGATTTTAATATTTTAAATGCTGGTTTTGCTGATGTTACTCCATTTTTCTATTTAGCTCCTTGGGTTTTCCTGTTTTTGATTCCTGCAATTACCATGAAAAGTTTTGCTGATGAATTCAACACAGGAACCATCGAACTTTTAAAAACAAAACCAATTTCTGATTGGCAAATTGTGCTAGGCAAGTTTTTAGCTTCACTCCTATTGGTTTGTATCGCAATAATTCCGACTTTTATTTATGTATATACAGTTTATAAGTTGGGAAATCCTGTTGGGAATATTGATTTTGGTAGCACCATTGGTTCTTATATTGGCTTACTTTTTTTAGCAGCAACCTACACTGCTGTTGGTTTATTTACATCAACTTTATCAAAAAATCAGATTGTTGCTTTTATTTTAGGCGTTTTTATTACGTTTTTCCTTTTTTATGGTTTTGATGCGATTGCTACTTCTTTTGGAGATAGTAGTTTTACAATCCAACAATTGGGTATTAACGAACATTTTAAAAGTATTTCTAGAGGTGTAATTGATACTAGAGATATTATCTACTTTTTGAGCGTAACTTTTTTCTTTTTATTCATTACTAAAATACGTTTAGAAAATGAATAAAAACACTAAAAATATCGGTTTAATATTGATTGGTTTAATTGTTTTAAACATTCTCAATCAATCTTTTTACAAACGCTTCGATTTAACTGCGGATAAAAGATACACACTTTCTAAAACCACAAAATCAATTTTATCAACCTTAAAAAAACCACTTTTTATTACAGTTTATTTGGAAGGCGATTTTCCATTAGAATTTAAAAGATTGCAAGTTGAAACACAACAGTATTTAGAGGAACTTGCTGCAGAAAACTCCAATATAAAAATACATTTCGAAAACCCAGACAATCAACGTGAAGAACTAATTAAAAGGGGCATGATGCCAAGTCAGTTGACAGTTGAGGAAAATGGTAAATTATCTGAAGCTATTATTTTTCCTTGGGCAGAAATTGTTTTTGAAGAAAAAACCATCAATGTTAGTTTATTGCCAAATGCTATTGTTGCAAGCCAAGAAGAGCAATTACAAAAAGCTATCGAAAACTTGGAATATAGTTTTAGTAACGGAATTAATTCCATCACTCAAGATGAACAAAAATCTGTTGCCATTATTATAGGAAATGGCGAATTGCCAGACGTTTATCAATATAGTTTTTTAAGTGAAGTTGCTAAAAAACACAAAATAGCAAAATTTACGTTAGATTCTGTTGCCACAAATCCGAAGCAAACTTTGCAAGATATTACCAATTTCGATTTAGCAATTATTACAAAACCAACAGAAAAATTTACATCCGAAGAAAAATTTACCTTAGACCAATTTATAACCAATGGAGGTAAAACTTTGTGGATGTTAGACAATGTACAAGCAGATCAAGACAGTTTGTTAGCAACTGGAAAAATGTTGGCTTATCCAAGAGATTTGGGTTTAACAGATTTGTTATTTTCTTACGGAATTAGAATCAACACCACTTTAATTAAAGATTTATATGCAGCAAAAATTGCCTTGGCAACTGGCACAATTGGCAATCAAACTCAGTTTCAAAATTTAGATTGGTTTTACCATCCTTTAGTTTCTGGAAACCCAAATCATTCAATTACAAAAAATGTTGCTCCTGTAAGATTACAGTTTGCAAATCAAATTGATACTCTCAAAAACAATATCAAAAAAACACCATTATTAATCAGTTCTCCTTTGTCTCAAAAAGTAGGAACACCAACCATTATTGAGCTACAAACTATTGCTGAAGAACCTGAGGAAAAAGATTTTGTTGCAGGAAATCAATTATTTGCTGTTTTATTAGAAGGCGATTTTAATTCGGCGTATAAAAACCGTATCAAACCTTTTGAAACTCCCATTTTTAAGGAAAATGCAACTCATAATAAAATGATTGTAATTGCAGATGGTGATATTGGAAAAAATCAAATTTTAAAAGGACAACCCACAGATTTAGCAAGTGATAAATGGACAAACGAACAATTTGGCAATAAAGATTTCCTTTTAAATGCTGTTGATTATTTGTTAGACGATGCTGGCTTAATGGAATTGAGAAATAAAACTTTAAAAATTAATATTTTAGACAAACAAAAAGCTTTTAGAGAACGTACTTTTTGGCAGTTTTTAAATGTGGTTTTTCCACTAATTTTACTGCTTGCTTTCGGTTTTATTTTTAATTATTTCAGAAAGAAAAAGTATAGTTAACTCTATTTTACGTTTGACATTGTAATAAATTTCTTAATTCTTTTATTGTTTGGTTTATCAATAATTGTATTCAAAAAATTAACATCCTCAGAACTTAATTCAATAGTTCTCTTTAGTTCTACAATAAATTTCATAAAACCAAATTCGAAAACTATTTTCTCAGGTAATACTCCAGTTTCTTTGATGAAATTATTCATGCAATGCTCTCCAAGATTATCAAGATTTACACTATTAAAATTCAACTTTTCTTTATTATAATAATAGTTATAAATTCCTGTTTTTGTATTGTAAGTAATTACATTTTTAATATCAACATTTTTTGATTTTATTTCAGGTTTATTATAATCTCCTGTTTTTTTAGAAACAATTTCTGACTTATCAAATAAAGTTAATTCGTTCTTTTTATTATTGAATATAGTTGAATGAATAAAATTATTTGACTTTTCAATATATCTTAAAAATCCTTTTTCAATATAGAAAACTTTAAAAGAATCTGAAAATTTAAATCTAGGACCATTTTTTAATGCTTCAGCATATGCTTTATTAGTAAATTCAACATTAAAAGAATACTCAAGTCCAAGGTTATTTTGACTAAATATTCCCAAACTAATAAACATAAAAAGTATGAATAACTTGAATTTCATTTTCAACTATTTATTTCGGTTAAACTTGCTTTATTTTTATAAATTTCATTAACAAAAAAGATTAAAACCCAGCAGCTGCATCATCTCCACGTTTATCTGCACCAGCTTCTAATTTTCCATTTGGTAAAACTAAAATAGCATCTACTCTACCAATAATTAAAGAATTTCTTTCTAAAATTTCATACCCTAAAGATTCCAACTTATTCTTAGAAACTTCGTCAAAACCATTAGGTTCCATTCTAATAACATCTGGCAACCATTGATGATGAAACCTTGGCTGATTCACAGATTCTTGCATTCCCATATCAAATTCTACCACATTTAAAATATTTTGCAAAACCGATGTTATAATTGTAGAACCTCCAGGAGTTCCTATCACCATTTTTAACTTGCCATCTTTCTCTAAAATTGTTGGTGTCATAGAACTTAACATTCTTTTTTCTGATGCAATTGCATTGGCTTCAGAACCTACTAAACCATACACATTTGACACACCTGGTTTGCTAGAAAAATCATCCATTTCATTATTCAAAATAAAACCAGCGCCTTTTACAACTACTTTAGATCCATAACCTGTATTTAAAGTTGTGGTTACAGAAACTGCATTTCCAAATTGATCTACAATGGAATAATGTGTGGTTTCATCACTTTCATATCCCAAAATTTTTCCTTGAGAAACTTCAGAGGAAGGTGTTGCTTTATCCCAAGAAAAGGATTTCATTCTATTGTTGATATAATTTACGGCTGTTAAACTATCAATGGGCACGTTTACAAAATCAATATCACCTAAATAATGGGCTCTATCTGCATAACTCCTTTTGGAAGCTTCTGTTAGCAATTGAATATATTTTGTTGAATTATGTTCAATATCAGATAAATCAAAAGGTTCTATCGATTTTAAAATTTGCGCTAAACAAATTCCACCACTTGCAGGCAAAGTCATAGAAGTAATGTTGTAACCTTTGTAAGAAAATTCGATTGGTTTTCGCCAAATTGCTTCATATTTTTCTAAATCTTCATGCGTAATAATTCCACCTAATTCTGCAACATAATTTACTAATAAATCTGCTGTTTCACCTTTGTAAAATCCGTCTTTTCCAAAATCACGAATTCTTTCTAATGTTTGTGCTAGTTCCTCTTGTTTTAAAATATCGCCTGCTTTCCAAGTATTCTCAAAAACGGTTTTGTAATTATTTACTTTTTTAAATCTTTCTGTGGCATTATTTAAATCATCAGCTTGATTTTCGGTTACAACAATTCCTTTTCTAGCCAAATCAATTGCTGGCTGAATCAAGTCTTTGATTGGTAAAGTTCCGAACTTTTTATGCACTTCAAAAACGCCAGCAACAGAACCAGGAATGCCAACTGCAAAAGCACCTAACACACTTTTGTTTTCAATTACATTGCCAAGCGAATCTAAATACATGTCTTTATGAGCAGTAATTGGAGCTTTTTCTCTAAAATCTAAAGCGCCTTTTGTACCATCATTATTTCTATACACCATAAAACCTCCACCAGCAATATTGCCAGCAACAGGATATACAACAGCAAAAGCAAAATGTGTAGCAACCATTGCATCATAAGCATTTCCTCCTTTTTCTAAAATAGCAGAACCAATTTTAGAAGCTTCTGCTCTTGCAGAAACCACCATCGCTTTTTCTGTAATCAAACCAACTGTTTTCTCTTTTTTACACGCATTTAAGATTAATAAAAAAGCAATAAGAAAAAGGATTTTATATGTTTTCATATTTTTATAATTAGTTTTTTTATGCTGATGTAATCTTCAGTAAATAAAATTAAAAGTTATTTAGCTAATTCTCAATGTCAGTTAATTCTTTAAATTTCTGCTTTGAAAAAGCTATCAAATCTT
>Ga0115565_10002711_pt1 | contig 13187 bp, 10 predicted proteins | sample COGITO_mtgs_1105_FD_87199 | JGI IMG/M metagenome (GOLD analysis project Ga0115565, IMG submission 87199) | Pelagic marine microbial communities from North Sea - COGITO_mtgs_110530 | ecosystem: Environmental > Aquatic > Marine > Epipelagic | place: Germany:Helgoland, sampling site Kabeltonne... | reverse complement strand
CAACGAATAAATGATATTTAGATATTTTACAGTGCTATTTTGTGTATACGCTTTCGCGAAAGCGTCCCCAGCACAATCACAAACTACTAGCAAAGACTCACTTAAAGTTAGGAACCTGTATAACGCGGCGTTAACCGAAGGAAACTGTTATGAGTGGTTACGCTACTTATCTAACAATATAGGATCAAGACTTTCTGGAAGCTCAGGGGCAGAAAGCGCAGTGGCTTGGACAAAAGAGCAACTAGATAGTGTAGGACTTGATAAAGTATGGTTACAGCCTGTAAAAGTGCCACGCTGGGTACGCGGAACGCCAGAATACGCATATATAGAAGGAAGTGCTGGTCAGCGCACGCAAGTGCCCATCACTGCGCTGGGAGGATCTGTAGCTACACCACTCGCGGGATTAAAAGCACAGGTTGTAGAAGTAAACGATTTAGCTGCTTTAGAAACGTTAGGCGAAGAGCGTATACGAGGAAAAATAGTATTCTATAACCGCCCGATGGATAGTGAGTTGATCAACACATTTGCTGCATACGGTGGTTGTGTAGATCAGCGATACGCTGGTGCTATGGAAGCTGCTAAATACGGAGCCCTTGGTGTTATCGTACGATCTGTGACGCACACGTTAGATGATAATCCCCACACAGGGAGTATGTCATATGGAGATTTACCTAATAATAAACGAATTCCTGCCGCAGCTATAAGTACAAATGGTGCTAATATGCTAAGTACTATTTTAAGACTTAATCCAGAAACCGAATTTTATTACAAAATGAGCTGCAAGAACTACGATGATGTGTGGTCTCATAATGTTATAGGAGAAATTACAGGATCAGAAAAACCTAATGAATACTTTGTGGTAGGTGGTCATTTAGATTCTTGGGATTTAGGCGATGGTTCTCATGATGATGGCGCAGGAGTTGTACAAAGTATGGAAGTTCTTCGTTTGCTAAAGGCTACAGGATATAAGCCTAAGCATAGTATACGTGTAGTTCTCTTTATGAATGAAGAGAATGGTTTACGTGGTGGTAATAAGTATGCTGAGGTAGCAAAAGAAAAAGGAGAGCGTCACGTTTTTGCATTAGAAAGTGACTCAGGTGGTTTTACGCCACGCGGCTTTTCATTTGATTGCGATGACACAAATTTTGCGATGGTACAAAGTTGGGAGTCGTTGTTTAAACCGTATCTCATTCATTATTTTGAGAAGGGTGGCAGCGGTGCAGATATTGGTCCTTTAAAAGATACTGGTGTTGTGCTCGCAGGACTACGACCAGACTCGCAACGATACTTTGACTATCATCACGCGAGTACAGATACCTTTGATGCTGTAAATAAAAGAGAGCTCGAATTGGGCGCAGCTACTATGGCTAGTCTCGTTTACCTTTTTGATACCTACGGCGTACAGCCGCCTACTTCTAATTTTAAAAATTAGAAGTGTTTTATAAAATAATAAAAGGAGCGATGTTGATGTATCGCTCCTTTAGGTTTTACTATTGTCTTAATAACACAAAGCTGTTCTCTTCGTTTACTTATATCCGCTGAAAATAGATGTTGAAAAGTGCCATTATCGTAGTGGCGCTTTTTTTATTAATCCTATTTTTGCGAGCTATTATGCATTTTAGAGATTACACAAAAGAGTTTAGTACCAACCTAAAGATCGCTTACCCTATCATGTTTGGGCAGCTAGGTCATATTCTTGTGGCGCTAGCAGATAATTTGATGGTGGGTCGGTTGGGAGCAGCAGAGCTAGCAGCAGTAAGTTTAGGCAACAGTTTAGTTTTTGTAGCCTTATCTATCGGTATCGGTTTTTCGTTTGCAATTACACCGCTAGTTGCAGAGGCAGATGGCTCTGGAAACATTGAGAAGGGACGATTGCACTTTCACCACGGTGTGATTATGTGCGCAATTAACGGCGTTGTTCTTTTTGTTGTGCTCTTACTAGCAAAGCCTATATTATATATGCTAGATCAGCCGCGAGAAGTTGTAGCGCTTGCTATTCCCTATCTTGAGATCGTCGCTTTTTCTATGATTCCGCTTATGGTTTTTCAAGCCTTTAAGCAATTTGCAGACGGACTGTCACAAACAAAACACGCTATGTACGCCACACTACTCGCAAATGTGGTGAACGTGCTTTTTAATTATGTACTTATTTACGGGATCTGGATTTTCCCAAGATTAGAAGTAGAGGGTGCCGCTTGGGGGACCTTAATTTCCCGATTCTTTATGGTGGGATTACTTGTTTATATGCTTTCGCGAAAGCGTATGTTTAAACCCTACTTTCACTGGGGAAGTAAAGAGCATATCCAGATGAGTGAGTTTAAAACGCTGTTTAAACTTGGATTTCCTACAGCTTTACAAATGCTTTTTGAAGTAGGAGTGTTTACCGCTGCCATATTCCTATCTGGGATTTTGGGAACGAATGCGCAGGCGGCAAATCAGATTGCGCTTAACCTTGCGTCTATGACATTTATGATTGCTGTGGGCTTGGGGGTAACCGCAACCATACGTGTGGGAAATCAAAAAGGGAAGGCAGATTTTCCTAATTTGAGACGTATAGCATTTTCCATTTTTATATTGTGCTTTCTAATAGAAGGTGTTTTTGCCATTGGCTTTATATTACTCAAGGACTTTTTGCCTCCATTTTATATAGATAATCCAGAGGTGATTTTTATTGCCTCCCAATTACTTATTGTCGCGGCCTTATTTCAGCTTAGCGATGGTGTGCAGGTAACGATTTTGGGAGCTTTGCGCGGTTTGCAAGATGTAAATATTCCTACGGTGATTTGCTTTATCGCTTATTGGGTGATAGGTTTTCCCGTAATGTGGTATGTAGGTAAAGAAGAACAGCTCGGAGCGCAAGGTATTTGGGTAGGCTTACTTGCGGGTCTTACAGCATCTGCCATACTATTGTATTTTAGATTTAATTATTTGACAAAAAAATTAATTGCAAATCAGTAATGATTACTTTTAACATATAGAACATACGTTATGCAGGTACCAAAATTTTTAATAGGAGATAACAGTGCACATCCAGATGCAATTTTTGTTGTGCACACAGAATTCCCTCGTTTTATTATAGATCTGACTAAAGATGAGATTGAATGGTTTGAGGAATTTGATAAGCAGGATGAAGAAGAGCTCGCCTCTGAGACAGAAAATGCAATTAAAGAGGCTACCGCTTGGTATGATGAGGAGATCTTAAAATATGATGAAGATTAAGGGTAATTAATTTTTGCACATATGGATCAACTCATACAATACGATCAGGAGCTTTTTATATTTCTGAATACTTTAGGTAATACTACTTGGGATCAGTTTTGGCTGATTGTGACTCATAAATTATCAGCCATACCGCTGTATGCTATTTTACTTTTTTTAATTTATCGTGAGTTTGGTCTCAAGGGAATGTTTATCACTATCCTTGTGGTTGCGGCGCTAATTACCTGCGCAGATCAGCTAGCAAATGCTTTTAAGCACGGCATACAACGTCCAAGACCTTGCCGTGCAGAAGGCGTACAAGACCTGATTAGATTTGTGGCACCACGTTGTGGTAGGTATGGTTTTTTCTCAGGACACGCGACCAATAGTATGGCACTCGCCGTTTTTATAGGTCTAGTTTTTAGAACACGTTTTCCATTTCTGATTTTCGGAATGTTATTTTGGGCCGCAATGACTGCATATAGTCGCATTTATGTTGGCGTTCATTATCCGCTAGATATTCTTTGCGGTATGATCGCTGGAGCATTATTAGGTTGGGGCGCTTATCTCATCCACACTAAACTCAAACCTAAATTCTAAATACTATCGAGTAACTGTTGTGCTGCGGCAAAAGGAGAAAGACTATTTTCTTCCAGTTGCTTTGTAAGTTTAGGTAACAATAGTGCAACCTCAGGATGATTGTAAAAATTATCTTTCAGCGCACTGTCTATAGTTTGTAGTAACCAATATTTGTTTTGCTGCGCTCGTTTTTTAGCAAAATAACCTGAAGATGTTGTGCGCTCTTTATAAGTCGTGATTAATGTATAGAATTCAGTAATCCCTTTATTTTCTAACGCGCTACAGGTGGTGACTTGAGGTAACCAGGCACTAGATTTAGGTGGGTATAGGTGTAACGCTTTCGCGAAAGCGTTTCTAGCCATACGAGCCGCCTGCTCATTCTCACCATCTGCTTTATTAATGATGATAGTATCTGCCATTTCGATAATCCCGCGTTTAATACCTTGTAGTTCATCGCCAGCGCCTGCGAGTTTTAGGAGCAAAAAGAAGTCTGTCATTTGATGAACGGCAGTCTCGCTCTGACCTACACCTACAGTTTCTATTATAATATGATCATATCCCGCAGCTTCGCATAAAATAATCGCCTCCCGAGTTTTACGCGCTACGCCGCCCAACGTATCTCCAGAAGCTGACGGTCTAATAAAAGCCCGATCGTTTACAGATAGGCTTTCCATACGCGTTTTATCTCCTAAAATACTCCCGTGCGACACACTACTAGAAGGATCTACCGCGAGAACAGCTACTTTATGTCCTAAGTGGGTGAGGTGTGACCCGAAGACTTCAATAAATGTGCTTTTACCAACCCCTGGAACTCCTGTAATGCCAATGCGTATAGAAGGAACAGCTTTGGGTAAGCAATTTTCTATGAGTGCCTGCGCGTCTTTTTTATGATCTCTATTTGTACTTTCTACTAGAGTTATTCCCTGACTCAGCGCTGTAACATCGCCTTCGATAATGGCGGTGGTGAGTGCATCTACAGAGGGGCGTTTTCTTTTAAGCGCTGTTTTTCCTGCTAAAAAAGCAGGATTTATTCCTTTGTTATGTGCATTTTTATTTGCCATTGTAGTACGCTAAGTTACGTTATTCCCAACTGTTTTAGATAGTAAAACCAGTGCTAGCAACGGCGTAATACTTATTTTTAAAATTATTTTGAAAATTTTTGCAACAACTTAAAAACTGGCTCGTATTTAAAACGAACAGCAACTAACCAAAAAACGATTTTGTTAACCACCGACATCATAGAGCGCTGTAAGAATAACGATCGCAAAGCACAGCTGCAGCTGTATAATAAATACTGTGAAGGTATGTATTACGTGGCGTATCGATTCTTAAAAGACGCCGCCGCCGCAGAAGATGCGATGCAAGAAGGCTTTATAAATGCCTTTACAAAACTGCATCAGTTTACGGGGGAGGTCACCTTCGGCGCTTGGCTAAAACGTATTGTGATTAATAAAAGTCTCGATATGATTAAAGCCAGAAAAGCAGAAACGGTCACTCTTAATGAAGAGATTACTGGCGAGCTGCTTGATGATGATGAGGATGACTGGCGTGTAGATGATGGTACCACGCTTGAGGTCGTAAAACAAGCCATTGCAGGATTACCTGAAAAATATCGGTATCCTATCCAGTTATTTCTGGTAGAAGGATATGATCATCAGGAAATCTCAGAAATATTACAAATTACAGAAGTCGCTTCTCGAACCCTTGTGCACAGAGGAAAAAAGAAACTACAGGAACAATTAAAAACACAGGATTATGGCGCGTGATATAAGAGACATACTAAAGGAAGATTCGTCAGAGCCTAAATTTCCGTTGAGAGATGGGCATAAAGCTAGATTTGAAGCTTTGTTAGACGAAAAACTTCCGCAAAAAGAAGAGTCGTCTGAAGGAGGTTTGTTCCTATGGATGAAGATTGCAGCGGTTATAATGGTTGCCGTGATAGCTGGATGGGCTGTGTATGGATACGCTTTCGCGAAAGCGGACTCAGAAAAAGAACTCGTAGAAAACACACGCACAGAGAAAACACAAAACGTACGTCTGGCAGATATTTCTCCTGAGTTTAAAAAATTAGAAGATTACTATGTAGCGAGTGTAAATGTAGAGTTAGCTCGATTAGAATTTGACGATGCAAATAAGGAGCTAGTCGATGCTTTTATGAAACAACTCGCTAGTTTAGATCGCGAGTATAAGAAGTTAAACGCAGAAATTACCGAGACAGGATTAACCTCAGAAACGGTAGATGCAATGGTGCAAAATTTAAAATTACGACTAGAGTTGCTGTTCAAACTTAAAAGTAAATTAAATGAACTAAAGCAGGCTCCCAAGGAGACCGCAGTTAAAACCGCATAACAATGAAAACAATAGTAACAGTATTTATGGCCGTTTGTGTGAGTGTTATCACATTAGGGCAGACTAAAATTACAAAGCTCACAGAACGATTTGCAACAGATAAAGATGTGTCTCTAGATGTAGATACACGTTATACAGATGTTGTTTTTGAGACGTGGAGCAAGAGCGAAGTAGGTATAGAAGCTTATGTAGAGGGCGATGTTTCTAAAAGCATATTACAAGATGCAGCAGATGAATGGGATCTTGAAGTTATAGGGAATAGCAATTTTGTGCGCATACGTACTAAAAAAGGATATGGTGCTAAAGAAATAGACCTTTCTGACTTGGAGGATATGAACTTAAATATTCCGATAGGGGAGATCGTAGCAGGAAGTTTAAGCGTTGTGCAGCCGGTGATGGAGGGTGTTGTAGGACCTTTGCTAGAAGGATTATTTGGTACCGCTATGCCGGCCGAATATTACAAGGAACTTAATAAAATAGAATTTGATCACGAGGCATACCGCCGTGATGGTAAGGCATACTTAAAGCGTTACGAGGCAGAGGTTGCAAAGAGTTTTGGACCTGATTTTGACAAAGCCATGGAGGATTGGGGTGATAAACAAGAAAAGAATACAATGTCATTAGGCGGTGCTTTAAGCGGATTACGAAATATCCCAATATGGCCTTTTGGTAAAACGGGTTCTATGTCCTTTGACAGTGATGATTATGAACGTAACAAGAGCGCGTACGTAAATAAACTTAATGAAAAGTACGACACAAATGTAAGTGTACGTGAGGTAGACCAGTGGTTAGAAGAAGTAGAAGACTGGGGAGATGATTTTGAAAAGGACATGGAAAAATGGGGTGAAGAATTTGAAATTAATATGGAAGGCTTTGAAGAAAAAATGGAAGCTTGGGGAGAGAATTTTGAAGAAAACTTCGGTAAATCAATGGAAGATTGGGGTGAGAACTTTGGGAAGTCTATGGAAAAGTGGGGTGAGAACTTCGGAGAGAAAATGGAGAAATGGGCAGAAGAAAATGCTGATGAGTGGGAAGTAAATGAAAAAACGGATAGTAACGGTAATAAAAGCAAGAGTTACCATTTTAGTTACGATACCGAGAATAAGAAACCTTCATCTAAAGTAAGTCGTGTGATAAAAGTAAAAATGCCTAAGAAGGCAGAGCTTGATCTTAATGTGCGTTATGGAAAGGTAAAAATGGTAGATGTCTATAATCCTGATGTAGATATTTCTCACGGAAGCCTAGCAGCAACAACTATTCACGGAGGCGATGCCTCTGTGAAAGTTGCTTATAGTCCTGTGAGTATTGATAACTGGTCTGGCGGAAAATTAGAAACCAACCACGTAAAAAATTGTACAATCACCACTGCTAGCAATATAACTCTGGAAGCAGACGCCAGTGATGTACATATAAAAACGCTCAATGGTCGTGGGATGATTACCGGATCTTTTGGGAAGTTAAGCATCTCGAATGTAGGAGCAAATTTTGAAAATTTAAGTTTGATTCTAGAGAACAGTGAGATGTCACTACGACTTCCAGAAACTGAGTTTAACTTTAGTTATACGGGAGAGCGTAATGATTTGGTATTACCTAAACGTTTAGAAACTCAGAAAATGGGAACAGACCGAAACGAGATGATTAACGGTTTTCATAAAAGCCGAAACACGAATAACCTTATTTCTATCTCCGCTAAATTTAGTGAGATTGTATTGAAGTAATTTTTATTTTTTTTTGGATTGCATTGTACCGCTTTATATCACTTTAGGTTGTGATGGTTAGAGTGGATTTTTTGGTTTTGGATGTTCTGTAATTATCTTTTGAGTGAAAAATGTCCAGTTTTAGATATATCGTTACTTAATTTCAAACCAATAACTAGCGGATGGAAGATTTATTCCTTGATATGTTCCATCCCAAGCTTCACTTGATTAATATATATAGTGATCGCCATATATGTATTAATTCTTTCGAAAAAGTCCTTGTTGTTAGTATACTTGCATTTTTTATTGATATGTATAAATATATTCTTGCCCTTCTTTTTTTTCTTTTCTTAACTAGTAAAAGTCACGCTCAAGACTACTTTAAAACAGCTATTCCCGATTTAGGAAATATCTCTGATAAAGAGCATAATTTAGAGATCTATGCTTTGGACAGTGCCGCAGTAGCCGTAGTTTTATTTGAAACAGGTGTTTACACATTTGATGCAAAAAATGGATACATTCAAATTAAAAAGGAAATACGACGTAGGGTCAAAGTATTTGATGCCTCAAAATATGAAGGAGGGGAATTATCTATCCCATTATATATAGGAAATAAATCTAGGGAAGAATTAGTTAGTTTTGATGCTTTTGTTGTTAACGGTGATGATAAATTTACTTTTGATAAAGAGAAGATTTATACAGTTGATAATGGAGAGCAACTCAGAATACATCGTATACCGCTTAGTAATATCAAAGATGGCAGCATCATAGATTATGAATACACAGTAACTTCACCTTATCTCTTAGATTTAGGGGATTGGACTTTTCAAAATGACATTCCGAAAATGTATAGTGAAATAACCACTAAAATTCCAGGTAATTATAAATATAGGAGTGCGCTTTACGGTGGTCAAAAACTAGATCATCAAGAACTAAGTAAAGAGCGCAGGTGTCTCGTTATTCCAGGTTTTAGCGATGCTGCAGATTGTCAATGCACACAGTACGTGATGAAGAATATCCCCGCTCTAGAAGACGAAAGCTTTAGATTGTCTCTTGATAATTATAAGAGTAAAATTAGCTTTGAGCTCTTTGAACAGGTAAATCTTAATGGTGAAAAAACCACATACTCAAAAACTTGGGATGATGTAGACGCACAATTTAAAAAATCTAGAACAATAGGAGGAGAGCTTGGCTTGGAGCGATATTTTAAAAAGAACATGCCAGAAAAATTTATTGATGCAGGCAATTCTTTAGATAACGCAAAGGCAATTTATAGATACATTCAGAATACATTTACTTGGAACGGAGACTACCGAGTGTTCTCAGAAGTAGATGTAAAAAAATCATTTGAGAATGGTACAGGTAATGTTGCTGAAATTAATTTAAGTCTTGTTAATGCTTTGGTTGCTGCAGGTTTTGATGCGAAAGCTGTGATGTTATCTACTCGGGACAGACCACTGCCTGGTACAGTATATCCTGTACTTACCGATTTTAATTATGTTCAGGCTTTTGTAGATATAGACGGTAAAGAATATATTCTTGATGCTACTGACAAGTTACTTCCGTTTGGTATGATTCCTTTTAAAACACTTACAAACGAAGGGCGCGTATTAGATTTTGACAATGGAAGTTACTGGTCACCTTTACGCAACACTTCTAGAAATGTATTTTATGTAAGTACTGATTTAAAAATAGATGATAATCTTGAAATTACTGGTATTGTAAAGGAGAAGTATGTTGGCTATTTAGGATATCTGGAGCGTAAAGGTGGCTTAGATAAAGGAAGTCAGCCTACCTATAGAAATCAGTCAGATCTTGAATTAGATATTGTTTCAACGTCTAATTTCCAAGATGTCGAAAAGCCATTAGATTATACATTATCTATGAAACTACCTCTCGAGGAGATAGGGAAGAGTATTTATTTCAATCCTCTAGCGGCGTTTAGGGTAGATCATTCTAATGACTTCGTTAAAGAAACAAGGCAATACCCAATTGACTTTGGCTATTCGTTTACTGAGATGTATTTAGGTAAAATAGCAATTCCTGATAATTACCTTGTTGAAAGTATGCCTGAAAATATATCTATAGCCTCTGCAAACGGAAAAATAAAGTTTCAAGCCGCATTTACTAACAGTAATGGTGTGATACAAGTGAGAGTGAACTTTGATGTAAGTGATGACTATTTTCCAACAGATCAATACACCATAATTAAAGGAATTTGGGATCGCTATACTACGATCCTTGATAAAACAGTTATAAAAATTTCACAGAAATCATAACAAATAGCGCTCAATAGCAATAGCAACCGCATTTTCCTTATTTGTTACGTCCACAGTAACATCTGCAAGGGCTTTTAAGTTTGGAGTTGCATTTCCTACAGCGACACCGAGACCAGCAGCTTTTAGTAGTGCATCGTCATTATGATTATCGCCAAAGGCGATTACATCCTCCATCCCAAAATCGTAAGACTGAGGGAGTAAAAACTCGAGTGCTTTTGCTTTGTCTATAGCTTTTGGTGTGATCTCTATATACGTGTCTTTAGAGCGATAAAAATGTACAATATCCTTAAAATCGTGCTCTAAAAAATGTAGAATACTTTCTATCGCTTCTGGCGTGCCCATACACATCAATTTATGAATGCCTAATTTTTTATTTTCCAAAAAGGCTAGACTCTCTGTGTCACTTTGAAACGTCGGTGCTGTGCGCGTGTTATTTATCTCTCGAGCCGTCCACTCATCTTTTTGTTGTGTAAACCAGTGATCATAACTGTAGATACTGAGATTGTAGGAATGCTCTCGGTGGTGCGGAATAAGTGCTTTTAAAACAGCGGTTGAAAATGTGGTGCTTTGCAACTGCGCTCCGTTCTCTCCTAAGATTAACCCGCCATTGTAAGCTATTAATGGTGCGTTTTGTATTGAGAGTCCTTCCTGTAAATAACGCATAGCTCGGGGCATACGTGATGAGGCCAGTATTTTGGGTACATGCGCTTTCGCGAAAGCGTGTATAGTACGATCACTCAACCATCTGTCTGCATTTAATAAGGTACCGTCTATATCTGTGCAAATCGCTTTGATTCTTTTCTGTCTCGTCATTGTATAAAAATACAAACGGCACACCGTAATCGATGTGCCGCTTTCTAATTAATTATAAGCTTGGTTTTAAGCCTTTCCTGTAATAACCCATTGCCCTTTTGCAATGAGTGGTTCTGCTTGCTTGTATTTTACGGTCTTATTCTCACCGCTCATCACATTTTTTATAGTAACACGATCGTTACGACCTATTTTGGGTTGATCACGTACAATCGTTTCTGTGACTTGTTGCTGTTGTGGTTGCGTGTTTCCAGCTGCTCTATTCTGAGAAGAACGTTCATCTAGATTTGGAATTTCTTCTTTACTAGTTTCTAGTTTTTCTTTAGGACGACGCACCGTTGTCGCATTTGCAACTTGCTGTTCTCCTTGAGGAATTTCTCCTTTAAAAAGGAAAGAAATTACTTCTTTATTGATCTTTTCGATAACACCTTTAAATAGCTCAAAAGCCTCAAACTTATAGATTAATAACGGATCTTTCTGCTCGTGTACAGCAAGCTGTACGCTTTGTTTAAGCTCATCCATTTTGCGTAAGTGCGTTTTCCAAGCATCATCTATAATGGCAAGTGTGATATTCTTTTCAAAATCTTTTACCAGTTGCTTCCCGTTAGAATCATAGGCTTCCTTAAGGTTTGTGACTACACGTAATTCTTTAGATCCATCAGAAAAAGGAACGACGATACGCTCAAAGTTACTTGCAGGATCTTCGTATACACGTTTAATCACAGGAAAAGCAAGCTCTGCATTACGTTCCATCTTTTCGTTATAGTGTACAAACGAAGCATCATATACTTTACGTGTGAGCGCGGTTGCATCTAACTTATTAAATTCTTCTTCAGACACTGGGCTACTCATAGAGAAGTAGCGTATAAGTTCGAACTCAAAGTTTTTGTAATCGTTAGTTGCCTTGTTATTTTCTACGATAACCTCTGCGGTGTCGTAAATCATATTAGCAAGATCTACACGCAGACGCTCACCAAATAACGCATGACGACGGCGTTTATAAACAACCTCACGTTGTGCATTCATCACATCATCATATTCTAAGAGACGCTTACGAACACCGAAGTTATTTTCCTCAACCTTTTTCTGAGCACGTTCTATAGATTTAGTAATCATAGAGTGCTGAATCACTTCACCCTCTTTAAGACCCATGCGGTCCATCATTTTTGCAATACGTTCAGAGCCAAAAAGACGCATTAAATTATCTTCTAGAGATACATAAAATTGCGAACTACCAGGATCTCCTTGTCGTCCTGCACGACCACGTAACTGTCTGTCTACACGACGAGAATCGTGACGTTCTGTACCAATAATCGCAAGACCTCCGGCTTTCTTTACCGTGTCAGATAATTTAATATCTGTACCACGACCTGCCATGTTTGTTGCAATGGTCACTACGCCTGCGTTACCAGCTTCTGCAACAATATCTGCTTCACGTTTATGTAGTTTTGCGTTTAGTACGTTGTGCGGTATTTTACGCATTCCCAGCATACGCCCTAGTAACTCTGAAATCTCTACAGAGGTTGTACCTATAAGTACAGGACGACCAGCGTTAGAAAGCGCTACAACATCTTCGATGACTGCGTTATATTTCTCGCGTTTTGTTTTATAAACAAGATCTTCCTTGTCCTCTCTCGCAATTGGGCGGTTTGTAGGAATCTCAACAACATCTAGTTTATAGATTTCCCAAAGTTCACCTGCTTCTGTGATTGCAGTACCCGTCATACCTGATAACTTGCGGTACATTCTAAAGAAATTCTGAAGGGTTACGGTAGCAAAAGTTTGCGTAGCATCTTCTATTTTTACATTTTCTTTAGCTTCTATCGCTTGGTGTAAACCATCACTGTAGCGTCGACCGTCCATAATACGACCTGTCTGCTCATCTACAATCATAACTTTATTATCCATCACCACATACTCTGTATCTTTTACAAAAAGCGTATATGCTTTTAATAATTGATTCATCGTATGGATACGCTCAGACTTAACGCCAAACTCTCTAAAAAGTTCTTCTTTCTCTTCTGCTTCTTGCTCAGAACTTAACCCTTTACTTTCTATTTTATTAATCTCCATTCCTATTTCTGGAAGGACAAAAAAGTCAGGATTATCTTTACCCGATATGTGTTCTATACCTTTGTCAGTAAGTTCTATCTGGTTATTTTTTTCTTCTATCGTAAAGTATAACTCCGCATCTACTTTAGGCATCTCGCGGTTGTTATCTTGCATATAAAAGTTTTCAGTCTTCTGAAGCAGTAACTTATTTCCTTCTTCACTT